>Ga0185299_10000103_pt1 | contig 270223 bp, 120 predicted proteins | sample PaiPotPPA55metaG_FD_128002 | JGI IMG/M metagenome (GOLD analysis project Ga0185299, IMG submission 128002) | Iron sulfur acid spring bacterial and archeal communities from Banff, Canada, to study Microbial Dark Matter (Phase II) - Paint Pots PPA... ...
TAATCGTCACGGTGTTCGGTGACCAGACGGATGGCCTTGGCCCTGGTCTCTGCGCTGTACTTCGTCGGCATGATGCCCACAACCTTCCCAAGAAAGAAGGTGTGCATCAAACGCGGGAGGGTTCAGTGATCGTCGATGGCGTGGACAGTTTGCCGCGACCGCCTGGCGGTTGTACACGAGATACTCGAGCGTGTCCTCGACGACCCGCAGGCAGATCATTTCGCCGGATTGCCCGGTGTGGATCGGCTCTTCGGGGGCCGGCACGGGCTGTTGCTGGCTCTTCGTCACCGGTGGCAGATCCATTACGAGGCTGGGCTCGATCAAGCCTCGATCACCGGCGCAACCCCCGTCGAGGTCTTCCGGACCCTGGCCGCCCAACAGCCAGCCCTACACGAGATCTTGCGTCGTCACCAACTCCTCGACCCGCCACCGCTGCCCGTCACCGACAGTGAGGCAGGTCGATCGCACGCTGCCGGCACACGTACCTCACGGACTGTCTCCATACTGGCTCGTGTACTCGGGCATCACCAGCCCGACCAGGGCCGATCAGCAAGGACAACGGCGGGCCCTGTCCGTCGCAGGCCAGACGCGGCTCGGTAGTCGGTCCACCACGGGAGCAGCCGATGCCGTGATCGAGCGGCTCATCGAGCAGATTGTTGCCATTCGACCGAGTGACCTGCGCTGTTGTACCGTCGATGATCGGTGGTACTGGCAGGTATGGGAAGACCACCTCGCGGTGCCGTCTTCGATAGCGGCGCTAGGCCCGACCGAATCTAGTTCACGCAGGTACGCCCCGAGTGCGGCCGCGGCCGCACTGGTGGCCGGGTCCTCGACCACCCCGCCAACCGGAAACGGACCGCGAACGTGGTAGGTCTCCACCGATTCACGCCAGACCAGTTGCACAGTGGTTCACATTCCCTAGCCAGACGGTCGGAGTCGTAGTTAAGGTCGGCAAGCCGGGATCCGGACTTCGCGGCAAGCACCAGATGATGCGCACCGGTGTAGGCCACTCGTGGCGAAAGCCCCGTCGCTCAAGTTGAATCGGGAGATTGAGCGTGCCCTCCACAACGTCGACTTCGCGATAAGCAGAGCGCGACAGTGTCGGCCAGCCCACTTCCTACGAATGGTCGAGCCCACTCGTGTAGGGTCCATTTGCTCGCGATCTGCGATCGAGCGACGTGGCCGAGCAAACGGCCATCTCGAACTATACCCAGGTGTGGGAATACCGCATAAATGCTGGTAATCGGACTTCAGCTACGATTTTAATCGTGAACGGTCGGTTTCGGTCGTCCGGCATCGCAACCATCCAGTAAACGTACGAGTTAGGAAATCTCATGGCCGTCGGCGATTTCAGCCAGTTAGTGACCATCGCGTTAGCGTTGTTCAACCAATATGCGAGTCAGCTTGGCGGGTCGCTTTAGTGGCCTCTCCGGTTTCTGAACCGGAACCGAGTGAGCACGCGGCGTCGATGTCCGCAGACTTTGCTTCAGCCGTGTGCGATTCTCGCATCCTGCACCACATCGATTACTGATCGACGCCGTGCCATAGATCCGTCGGAACTTACTCGCCCACGAATCGTTGACGGCATGCCGTGCACACTATCGACCACTGGCTCGTGGCACGAGGGGTGAGCCATTCGGCGGTAGCGGCGCGGACTTGACCATGCAGCATCGAGTCGACTAACCGGACGATTTTCTCGTTGTCGATCCCATTACCACCCCCGGCAGACCTCCTCAACCAGGAACCCAGGCCGGCTCAGCGCGGAGCCGGTATCGCGATGTCGCGAGGCGCCGCATGCTGCGGTTGGTCAACGTCAGCGGCCCGTGGCGCACGGAGAGCCAGAAGGACAGCGTGACGGTAATGACGTTGCCCGCCAGAACACTACGTCGAACGCACCGGCCGCGACGATGGGATGTGCGCCGATACTGTCGGTCAGCCGCCATGCCAGGCTGCGGGACAGTAGCGTGCCGATACGCTACGGACTCCGAAGAAGGGCGCAGCATGACCAGGCCGATGCGAGGGAACGGCCACCTTCGCGTGCCCGAAGCCCGATGCAGTACCAGCGTTGGGGAGGATGAGGGCCGCGAGCAGGGCAAGGCCCGGCGTTTTCCGGTTGCCCATGTCTTGCGAATTCTGCCGGAGGGCACCCAGAGACAGCGCCAATCACCTAAGACCAGCCCGCAGGTTCGGGATTCTCCGTACGATGGCGGATGTCTTCGGATTCTGGTCCGAACATACTACCTGAACAGGCGATACAAACCGAGCGTATGCGATGCATCAACGGTTTGCTCGTTCGTAGAGAGGTATGGAAGTCTGGAGGCACAAAATGGTCGACGCATCGTTACGACCATTGATGTATGGCTATCTTCGTCTTGACCTGATCGACGGCGATACGGCCGAGTGGGACGCGAAGGTAGAGGAGTTTGCCGAAGCTGAGGGTTTCGATCTGGCGATGGTATTCCACGAATCGGACACCGACCGGTCGATCGTGCCGCCAGAGTTCATGAACCTGGTCAGGGAACTACAACGATCGGGAGCCAACGCGGTCGCGGTACCGGAAGGTCACCTGCACGGCATGGCGTTACCCCAGATGTGCTTACTGGACGTGTTGCATGTGCGTGCGCTGACGACGGTATGGGAGATGGCGGCATGAAACGTCATACGCCGGGAATCGGAGGGGTGGAATCTCGGCCGGGCTCGTCGGCGAGCATCGTTGTCAGAACGACCCGAGAACGACCGACGACCGAGCACAAGCTCGACGATGTGTGGTTGAGCGCATTGGACGACTTTCGCCGCCACCGCGGTGAGCGTGTGCGATATCTGGAGCCGCACGGCACAAGGGTCGAGTGTGGCGTCATCGCCCGTGTCGATCACAAGTATGTACACGTTGTTTACGACGGCGGACACACCGCACTGCCGACCTGTCCACTAAATCTGGCACTCGTGACGGTGGACGTTTCCCAACGCCCACGAACCCGTAGTGTCAGGTTCGACGGGCAAAGTAGATCGCGACCTCGATCCGAAAGTTGAGATCGAGCCTTCCAAGGCGTAAAGGATCTCGCAGGACAACCAGTGACCGAGTTGGTGCGCGTGGTGGATGCAAGTTGTTCCGGTGCGATCATGGCGGGTCCGTCAGGTCTGGGCACCAACGATCGTCCCGGCGCTCGGTGTGACAGATATCCGGCACGGCCGTACCTGTCCGTTCGTGGTGTCGGCGCGGTTGAGTGAGACGGAATGAATGGATATACGCCCACTCTCTCCACTCGCCGCCCGAAACTCCGTCGATTAATAGCGGACAACTATCTAACAGTGACTGATAGCCGAGTTTGCGGTATGTTCCCGAGGATGGCGGATGCTACGGAGTTGCTCACCTATCAGGTGACGATCTCACGGCCGGACAGCGTCAGCCGGGCGTGGTGGCAGATCGGCAATGTCGGCACCCCAACCCAGGTGGCCGCAGCATTGTCCGAGCTGGCTAGCCGCTGCGCCCGGGAGCCGACGGCGCAGTCGGCGGCACGGCACTGGTACGTGTGTGACGTCCGCGCCAGTGACGGTGTGCCGCTGGACTACTTCGTCGGCGTGGTCAGCGCCACACACCTTCCTGAACGCCTCCGCGACATCGTTGCGCGGATTCTCGAACTGACCTCGCCCAACGCGTGCGACGAGGTCGAGCACCCGCTGCCGCCCAGCTCGGGTGTGCAGTGACTCCACACGTCGCCCAGGTTCCGACGGCCCAGAGGGCGCCGCCGGCAGCCCGAAATTCCCGCCGGTTCTACGACGATCCGGATATCCACCAAGGTAGAGAAGACAAATGACCGATCATGAATATAAAAGGCGACGTCGTGGCCCAGGCCTGAGCCAGGACTACCTCCGGCAGATCGAGGACGGCGAAATCGTCCCGACGCCCGAGGAACTCGACCTGCTCGGTGAGGTGTACGAGATGACCGAGATTGAACAGCGGTTTCTATACTTGCTGGCCTCCAACGAGGTGAACGGGCCTGCACCGATACCCGACATCGTCCTCTCCACCGCGCACCGCTGCCGTGTCGACACCCATTCGCCGCTCCCGGCGGCAGTTCTCGACCACCGGTGGAACATTCTCTACGCGAACCCCGCATACCGGCGGGTGTTACGCGGAATCGGCGCTGAAGAGGACAACTTTCTCGATTGGATGTTCCTGGACGACAACGCCCGCTCGATCGTTATCGACTTCGCGACCGAAGCACGCCAGCTTGTGGGCCGGTTCCGGTTCGCCATCGCCACCCACCCCAACGACCCACAACTGGTCGAGCTGCTGGAACGTTGCTATTCCGACGACTTGTTCATCACAGCATGGGACAACCCTGCGATCCTGGCCGACGGCCCCGCCACAACGGCGATGCACTGGTATCACCGCGACTCCGGCCGGACGCTGCGCGTCATCGAGGAAAACCTACCGGGCAGCCAGTGGTTGACTGTGCATCTAGCTGAGCCCGCCGACTGATTGATTTTCACACCGTCAGAATCGGCGGTGACCGCGTCAGGGTTCGTAACATCATCAGGCGCGTACTGTGCGGGCGCACGGTATGTTCCAGGGCTGGCCGGAGCCCACGCGTTGATGCCATCTTCCGATTCGTTCCCGCCGGAACCATGGCGATGGATGATCTCCACCACACGGTCGAACAGTGTCTGACCTTACTGACGGTGAGCCGCCTCGATGTCCGCCATGACACGCTCACGGTTCGCTTGTCGCGGGCCAGCCCAGCACCCCTCTTGAACTGCCCGAATGCAGCCAGCGAAGAACGGATCCGCCCTCCGCGGTTCCGAATCCGCCCCGGAGGATGTCGTTGAACGGTCCGCCGGCCGGTGTAGTCGGTGCACTGGCGGTCGCGTCCGGGCGCGGGGCGGCCGATGACATGCGAATGCCGACTGAGCGAAGCATCAAGCAGCTCAGCTTTCCCAGCTGTGGGAAAGCGCGGCGATCAGGTTTAACCTTAAGAAATCTATTCTTGAGTGCGAGTTCGGCAGACCGGGCTCGCCAAACTTCGGAGCAGGCAATGAGCAGCGACTTCACTCTGTATACGAGCGATCTTGCGTTAGCCTCCATCCGGCAGGAGGTTCTGGGTTCCGGTGGCCAATACGTGGAGGTCGCCGATCTGACCAATGGACGTGTCGCGGTACGGGATTCGAAGAACCGTGATGGCAGTGTGTTGTTTCGCGCAACACCGACGGCCCTATTGACACAGGACAATAGGGCCGATACTTTTATACGATGATACATCATGTACAAGTCAATTGCCCCGTCGGCGGTGAAAATAAGCAGCGTGCGTTCTTCACGGGTGTCCTCGGCTGGCCAGAACTCGCTATACCTCCAGGGCTTGCGCACCGTGGTGGATGCTGGTTTCGAATCCCCAGCTTCGATGGCATCGAAGGGGAACAGCTGCATATCGGTATCGAGAAGGACTTTCGTCCTGTCGGATTTGCGCACCCCGCTATTGTCGTCGACGTGGACGCCGTCGCCGCCACCCTGACCGCCGCCGGGCATGAGGTGGTTTGGCATGACGCGGCCGAGGTTCCGGACCTGCGACGTTTCCATACCTTCGACCCCTTCGGGAATCGACTCGAGTTCGTTAAGCCGACCACCGACAACGATTGAGCTGTAGGCGTGCACCCTTGAGCTTTTACTGAGGGCGCGTATCAAATAGTAGGTCCGGGAAGCATCGCCAGGTTGATGATTGGCTTGGCTCCTTTGTTCCGCTGGCCACATAGTCGTCCGGGCGTAGAGCCCGGCTTTCGCGGCGCCATCGCGTTGGCGTCTCAGGCTGGTTCAGGAGGAATACCGCTATGACGAACAAGGTGCTCGATCGGGTCCGGGATCTGCTCCCGAAAATTGCGGAGCGGGCAGAGGACACCGATCTACAAAGGCGGGTGCCGACCGAAACCATGCGCGAGCTTACCGAGGTCGGTATGTTCCGTATGCTGCAGCCATCTCGATTCGCAGGCACGGAGACTTCTCCGGTGGAGTTTTATCAGGTGGTGCGCGCGATTGGTACCGTATGCGCGTCGACGGCTTGGGTCGCCTCGGTGCTGGGTGTGCACCCGTGGCAGCTGGCCTTGTTCGGGTTGCGGGCGCAGCAGGATGTGTGGGGCGACGATCCCGATACGTTGGTCTCGTCCTCGTATGCACCCACTGGGAAGCTGACGCCCGTTGAGGGCGGTTTCGAAGTCAGTGGGCGATGGGGCTTTTCGTCCGGGTGCGGTCATGCCGACTGGACGTTGCTGGGTGCGGTGCTGCCGAACGACCGAGGCGGCACCGAGTTTCTGACCGTTCTGGTACCGCGCACGGATTACCGTATCGAGGACGTGTGGACGGTGACCGGACTATCCGGCACGGCCAGCAACGATATCGTCATCGAGAAGGCGTTCGTTCCGGCCTATCGCACCTTCAACGCTGCCGATCAGGCTATGCTCCGTGGTCCGGGACAGGAGGTGAATCCGGCTCCGCTGTATCGGATCTCGTTTGCCGCCTTGGTCTCCAATGCCATCACCGCACCGATTATCGGTGCCGCCGAGGGTGCTTATCGGGCGCATATCGAGCGGCAACGTGGACGCGTCCGGCGGTCCTTCGGCACCACTGGTAGCGGGCAACGGGTCGCCGAGGATCCGTTCTCGCACGTGCGGATCGCCCGGGCGGCCTCGGAGATCGATGCGGCGATCCTGCAGTTGGAGCGCAATGTCACCGAGCAGCTACGGTACGCCGAAGCCGGCGAGGAGATTCCGTTCGAGTTGCGCTTGCGCACACGCCGTGATCAGGTTCGCGGGGCCGAGCGCGCGATTTACGCGATCGACTTGATCTTCCAGAACTCGGGTGGCCATTCCATTGTCAAACCCAGTGCTATAGAACGGCATTGGCGCGATGCGCACGCCGGCAGCATGCACGTGATCAACGATGCGGAGCGGGCACTGGTCATGTATGGGCAGGGTGAGCTCGGCATCGAAGTGACGGAACGGATGGTCTGATGAGTTCCACTGTGGACGACCACTCGTTTGAGATATTCTGAGTAGAGGCAGTACATGATGTTTCTTGACGTGAAAATTACGAAGACGATTACACCGGACTTGGCCGCCGACATCGTCAAGCAGGGTGCCTACATCTCGCCAGACATCGTCTCGGTGAAAATCGAAGAAAATGCGTTGCGCTGCGAAGTGCGATCCGGCGCCGACACCGCGACGCTGCAGGACAAGGTCGAACGCTTCCTCGACCTGATGGTAAAGCTATATCGCCGCATGCCTCAAAAGGTGCTTCACACGCAATCACGTGTGGATGAAGCACCACTAGAAACCGGTGTCTACGGCAAGCTGATCGAGAAGGGCTGGGTCAAGGAGCTGGGGCGAGGCCAGGTCGCTCTGGCCGGGCCGGCATTGAAGGCGCTCTGGGCGATCAATGCCGATTGCCGAAACCTCGGCCGCGAAGCCTTCGGTGCGACCGATGAGGTTTATCCGACGCTCATCCCCTCATCAACGTTGGCCCGGTGCGGCTATTTTTCGAGTTTTCCGCAGAACGTCTCGATGGTCACGCACCTGGTCGAAGACATCGACACGATCGAGACCTTTCGTCGCGCCAATCCCGAGGGCACAGGCCTGACGGTGCCCGACCACCGCGCGCTGACGACACCCGAAACCTGCTTGTCGCCTGCTGTCTGCTACCACTGTTATCGCGGGCTCGAAGGTATGACGCTTTCGGACGGCCCCCGCGTGACCACCGCCGTCGGCAAGTGTTTCCGATACGAATCCACCAACATCAATGGCCTCGACCGCTTGTGGGACTTCACAATGCGGGAGGTGATCTTCGTCGGGACGTTCGACGAGGTATCCAGCCGACGTGAACGCGGCATCGAACTGGTCAAAGCGCAGCTCGAGAAGTGGGACCTCGAAGCACAGATCGAAACGGCCAACGATCCGTTCTTCAGCGCAACCTATACAACCAAGCGGTTCCATCAGGTCTGGAGCGACCTCAAGTTCGAAGTGCGGGTCGCCGTAGAACCTGACCAGAACGGACCTCGGACACTGGCGTGCGGCAGCTTCAACCTGCATGAGGACTTCTTCGGCAGGGCGTTCGAGATCACGGCCTCGGACGGGCAGTACGCGTTCACCGGCTGCCTCGCCTGGGGACTCGAGCGGTGGGTTCTGGCGTTGTTCACACAGCACGGCCTCACACCGGCGCGCTGGCCAGAGGCTCTGCGCGCAACGGTGTGGGGCTGAGCCGTGCTCGAAGGTCTTGGCCCAGCACGTCAATCGGACCGAGGCGCCGCCTCGCCTTAATCTCTCGTCTCGTCGCGCAGGAAATCCAACCGCCGGAACAGCTCGCGATCCGTGATCTCGAAGATGCGCGCCTTATCGCTCGATGCGCGATGGCTGATCCACTGCCCATGTGGCAGCGTGAAAATGTCCTTCGGCCCCCAGTTGATGATGTCATCGCCGACGCGCGACCGGCCTTCGCCTTCGACGATGACGCAGGCTGCGTTGCTGTTGGTGCGGTAGGCGGCGGTTTCGGCGCCCTTCGCCAGGCCGAGTAGATAGCAATCGATGGTCGACAGCACCGCGCCGCCCGTGGTCGGGTTGGTGTAGCGCAGCCGCCGCGCGCCATCCGGATCGGGCGCGGTCGCATCGAGCGCTTTCACCGCCGTCTCCCACGGATAGCGGAACAGCGGGGACGAGCTTGTCTGCACCGCTGGTTTCGCCGGCACGAAGCCGGCGGCATAGACCTCGTCGGGTGGCGGCGTCGGGCCGCGCACCGGGCCCGGCTCGAAAACGCGGTTCTCGAGAAAGCCGTGGATCTGCACGTCGAGCGAATCGACCCAGACCGAGCGCTCATCGGTGTCGTTGGCATGCTCATGCCAGGTCATGCCCGGCGTCAGAATCAGATCGCCCGGCAGCATCGGATAAGGCTTGCCTTCGACAGTCGTGACAGCGCCCTTGCCTTCGAGGACAAAGCGCAGCGCATGCATCGTGTGACGATGCGGCCGAGCCTTCTCACCGGGCATCAGAACCTGAAGATTGACTCTGAAGTTCGGTGCGGCGCCACTGTCCGGGCCTTGAAGCCCGGGATTACGCAGGATGAGGACGCGACGCTCGGCGTCTTCCATGTCGACCGCCTCGGCCGATTCGCCGACCAACGGGTCCATCTCCTGCCAACGCCAGATGTGGGACGGCACGAGCGGCAGATTCGACCGCGGCTCCTGATCCCACATCGCGGTGACGTTCGCTGCCTGGAATTTATCGCGCAGATCAGCCATGTTCATCTCCCGTCTTTACGCCGGACTCAGGTGCGCCCCGTACACGATCGATAAGCGCACCCGCGTCTTGCGGCACGGCGTCGCCGCGCCAGGCGACGTGGCCATCGGGCCGTACCAGCACCAGCCGCCGCTGATATAGCTCGACGAGTTTCGCATCGGCGAGATCGGTAATCTCGAGCGGCATGCCGCGGGCCGCCGCGGCGTCGGCGAGGCTTTCGACCTCGGGAAGCTCGGCGCCCAAGCGCAGCAGCACGAAACGGTTGTTGCCGAAAAAATCGAGGGTCGAGCGTTTCTTATCGGTATCGAGCCAGGCATGCGGCGCGCGTGTACCAGGCCGCGCATTCGAGACGAAGGCAACCGTCTCATAAGGGATCGGCGGTGTGCCATCGGGCACCGTGACCGGCGAGCCTTCGTAGTAATAGCCGAGGCGGAGATTTTCGGTGAAGGTGGGGCCGTTGACGCCGTTCGCGGTGCGATAGGCCTCGGCCCAGCGTGTTCTGAGCGCCGCGCCCGCCGGTGAATCCTCGGCGATTTCGGGTCCGCCGGGAAGCTCGGCCAAGAGCACGAACTCGTCGGTGCAGGCCTGCATGTTCAACAGCGCGATCGGCTTGCGCTCGGCCTCGTAACTGTCGAGAAGCTTGTCACCACCCCAGCCGCGCCAGGTCGCGATCAGCTTCCAGGCGAGATCAACCGCGTCGGCGAGACCGGTGTGCAGGCCCAAGCCGCCAGTCGGCGAATTCTGATGCGCGGCGTCACCGCAGATGAAGACTCGCCGGTCGCGATAACGCGCGGCGACGCGCTCGCGCCGCTCCCAGGCCATGACCGAGAGGATTTCATAAGGCACGTCGTCGCGGCCGATGAGCCGCCTCAGATAGCGATCGGTGTCGAAGGCCGAGTCGGCTTTCAGCACCGACAAGCGCCAGAGCTCCTTGCCATCGATGCCGATGATCTCGCCCCAGGTGCCGCCGGCATCAGTGAAACGGAAGAAGCGCGACCAGCCCTTGTCGTGGATCTTCATCAGCTCGGCCGAGCGGAAGAACACGTTGACGCTGTTGGCGACGAAGCCCAAGCCCTCATAGCCGAGGCCCAGCGCCGTTACGACCGTGCCGTCGGCGCCGTCGCAGCCGACGAGATACTTCGCACGGATGGTCTCGCTTTCGCCGCCCTGGCGATCGGTGATGGTCGCGGTTATGCCGTCTTCGTCCTGGGTAAAGCTGTCGAGGCTGGTGAGATGGCGGATCGTCAGCGATGGCAGCGAGCGCGCTTTCGCCAGCAATATCGGTTCATAAAATATCTGAGCGCAGGCGACGCGCGGTTCGGGCGTATAGGGTGGATTATCGTCGACGTAGGCCGGCCGGTGATTTCGCGCCAACTCGAAGCCGACCATACTGGTGCAATAGACGAGCCCCTGCGGATGGGTCTTGGGCCAGCCGGAATTTTGCACTGTCTCGGCAATGCCCCAGCGGCGGTTGAATTCCATGCTGCGAACAGAAAGGCCGCTCATCTTCGGGATCGAGATCGAGCCGTCGCGCTTCTCGACGACGAGACATTCTATCCCCGCCGTGCCCAGCTCGATCGCCAGCGCGAGGCCGACCGGCCCCCCGCCGGCAATGAGCACTGGAACCATATTCTCGTCCATAGGGTTCAAGGGTTAGATAGGCTTCCGCTCACTGTTATTGGTGCTAGGGGGCCGGCTTTTTGGCTCTTTCCTTTTCTGCCAAGGTGATGCCGCCGGCCAGCCAGTGTTCTGCGGGAATCTCATACAGGAGTACGCGAATAGACGGATCGGCTGCGTCGGGAAGTGCCCGCTTGACTGCCTCGTGCAATTCGAGCTGTAGTGCGTGAAGTTGCTCGGGCGACCGCCCGGAGGCCAGGTTGACTTGAATGAGAGGCATCAGCCTTCACCTTTCTTGCGCTGTGGGCGCGATCGATATCTCTTCTTGGAACACCGCCGACAGCAGTCGACGTCCAGCGCGAATGGCAGGGCGTGCCAGCCGACCACGGTCAGGGTGGTCGCGCGGACAATGGCGGGTCACCCGTCGAGCCCGGCATAGCGGCGGCTGAACCATTCACTGAATGGACCACCATCCACAATCTCCTCAATGCGCGATCGACGAATACGCAGACCCACGACGTCCTCTGTCGGAGGTGGACTGAACAGCTCCAGCAATAGCCGGGAGAACGCCTGCCCCTGCCACACGTCCGTCAGCCGCCGCCGGGAATAATCGCGTAACACGCCCTCGTCGCCGTGAACGTAGTGAGCGATGAGCGATTCGGCAAGGTCGGCGGCGTCGGCTATGCCGAGATTCGCACCCTTGGCACCCATGGGGGTGATCGTGTGGCCGGCGTCCCCGACGAGATACATCCCCCTGTACTGCATCGGCTCGGTGATTTGCGTGCGCATGTAGACCATCCCGGTGGCAAGAATGCGCCCGTGCGGCACCGAAGGCCGGGGACCATCGACCAGAGCTAAGTTCCTGTCCAATTCCGACCAGATCCGCTCGTCCGGCCAGTCGTCGACAGAGTCGGTCGGCGGACACTGAACGTACAACCGGGAGACCGTCGGGGTGCGTATCGCGTGCGCAGCGAAACCACGTTCGCTGGCCGCATAGATGGTTCCGTGTGCCGGCGGGGGCGTCTCGGCGAAGACAGCCAGCCCGCCCACCGGATATGTGCTGCGCTGGCGGGTGAAAGCACCGTACGGAGCGAACTCCTGGGATCTGCCGTGCGAACCATCGGCGGCAATCACCGCAGCGCACCGCAGCGCACGGGTTGTGCCGTCTGCGAGTCGATAATGGACGCGGACATCGTCCTCGTCCAATCCGGTGATGTCGAAGACCGTTGCGCCGCTGCGCAGATCACCGTGCGCGGCGGTGTAGGCCGCCCGTAGGTCGCGTTCCAGAAAGACCTGCGGATAGGCGTAGGACGCAACATTGCCCCCGGCCCACTTGCCGTAGTCCACGGTCAGCGATTCCCCGAAACAGCGCAACTCGAAGGCCGGATGTCGTGTGCCCTGCGCCAAGAGACCATCGGCCAGCCCGTACTTCGTCAGTGTGCTGACTGTCCGCTGTTCCCACAGTCCGGCGCGCCCGTAATCATCCTGGTTGTCCGCTGCGGTAGCGTCGCGGTTGTCCAGCACGACGACCGGAACACCGGCAACGTGCACGCGGTGAGCCAATATCAGACCGACTGGGCCGCCGCCCACGACTACGACGGCGGAGTGCTCATCTGTCATCGCGACTCCAAACTCTTGACGGGTACCTCGACCACCATCGACACATCCGCGGTCTCAGGAGCTTGGACCGTGCCCATGCCTCCGGTCACCGGCCAGACGACGCCTGTGACTCCGGTTGCCGTGAGCAAGGATGCCGTGACGTGGGCGACCTCGCGGGGATCGAGTAATCGACGGATCGGGATCCGGTCGGTCGGCGTATTGCCGTTGCCGGTGTCCGTCGGACCCGGTGCGACCGCCGCCACTCGAATACCGTCCGCGGCGAGGTCGGCCGCGGTGGCCAGGGTCAGCGCCTGCAGTGCGCCCTTGGTAACCGCGTACATCGCCAGTCCGGGCAGGCCGAAGCCAACCACCATGGAGCAGGTGTTCACGATGACCGGTTCGGCCGAGCGGCGGAGGTACGGAAGGGCGGCACGAGTAACCCGCACCGCGCCGAGCACATTGACCTCCCAAACCTGCCGCCACACTGCGAGATCGACGTCCTCGATGCTGCCTCGTTCGCCGGCGATGGCAGCGTTGTTCACCACAGCATCGATGCGGCCATACGCCGAGGCCGTCGCAGCGATGGCGGTTTGCACCGCCAGGTCATCGGTGATGTCGCAGGTCAGGGACAGAACCCCTGCCGGTACCGCAGTGGTATTCAGATCGAGGACCGCGACCGAGGCACCGAGTTCGGCAAGCAGTCTCGCAGTGGCCAACCCGATACCCGAACCACCGCCGGTCACCACGACCACCATTGTCGACAGGTCCGGATGGCCGGTCACTGGCGCGACCCCTGTGCGTAGCTCCCCCGAAACCCCCACGTGGAGTACACGACTGGCGCCGTTCCGGCGAAGGAGGGGTCGTCCAGCGCTCGCAGCGCCTGTCCGAACTGTTCCTCGGTGGCCAATCCGGCAGCCACCGATTGCTCACGCGCTTCGGCTAACGTCAACCGCCACAGGGTCGCCGTGGTGTTACCGCCGCGCACTGTCCCGGTCCGATCGTGGGTTCGGGTTCCGATCCGTCCCAAGCCCAGGTCGGCCAGTATCTCGGGCACGCGTTCCGACCACGAGGAATCGGTTCCGATCGCGATCGATGACAACGCGTTATAAGCAGCCATCGCCGTGGTGTACGACGGGTCCAGTCCGGCGACGTCGAGCCAGTGGAATCCCTCGATAATCAACACACCCCCGGGTTTGAGCCAACCGACCATACGAGCCAGCGTCGATTGCCGGTCAGGCAGGTGAGCCAGTACGAAACGAGCATGAATGAGATCGAATGAGGCATCGGGAAAATAGTCGGTCACGACGTCGTGCCGAAGCACCCGCAAATTCGGCCGTCTGCTTGCCTTCTCCAAACGACTGGTTTCGATGTCGGTAGCGATCACACCGCCCATAGGCACCCGATCGGCAAGATATCGGGCAATCGATCCCGCACCACCACCGACTTCGAGGCATTGCGCATTCAGTTGGACGCCGATGTGGTCCAGGATGTCGATCGTCGCCGGGTCGGCCACCGCCTCGAGTGCAACCAGCCGCTGCATTTCCCGACCGCTGGGCACAAACAACTGCTGCCCGTACCCGCCGCGGCGGGTAGAGCCACTTCTCCCCAACCGCATGGGCATTCACATCCTGAGCTTGGGATCTCGAGCGCTTACTTCATGACATCTGCGATGCCATGTAAAATTTGAACAAAAGATACACTCCGCATCCGACATTCCCTCTACTGGGAAGGGTGCGAGGTCCGGATGGAGCTTTCCGGGTACCGTGTGGCCATGGATGAGGCCAAGGCATTTCTCGGTGAGATGGTCGCTTATCGGGGTCAAGTGCGCGACTGGCACAAGGTGCTGGCTGCGGAGGATCTGGACTTCCTGCGGGCTCTCGACAACTTCACGATAGCCGCCCACATGGGTCAGCGGACGCTGGACCAGAAGACGAAACAGCTGATCTTCATCGGCACCTTGGTAGCCAACGGCGTCGGAAAAGAACACCTCCGTATACACATGGAGGCGGCCAAGCGTGCAGGTGCGACGAAGACGGAAGTGCTCGAAGCGCTCGAGTTGACGATCACCTGTTGCGGTGTCCCCAAGTTCCTGGCGGGCTACGAACTATGGACAGAGATTTATCCCGTCGAGCGTATCGAACCTTGAGCGGACACTGACGTGGCAGGTCTCCTCCTTGAGCATAGTGGCAATCGGCGACAGCGTGGCCGGTGGCAAAGTCTGAATTTCACTTGAGGAGGAACCATGTCAATTGATGAAGACAGCAGCTCGTATCTGCGCACGCTCGATAAGATCACGCGGCTATCGATAGACAACCACTATAACGTCTACAAGCGTTTTGAATGGCCGGATTCGCTCCCGTCCGACGCGCAGTGGATGTCCCCTGAGTTGATGTCGATCCACGGCACGGAATACGAGACCCAGATCGACGAGCCGACGCGCAGGCTCCTCGGTAAGTGGGAGTCGATCAACTTCTACAGTCTCAATGTCCACGGTATCCGTGATCTCATCATGGAGGTAACCCGGCGCATCCATATGCCCGGATACGAAGACTCGTCGGAGTTCTTCCACCGCTTCATCGGCGAAGAAAACGACCACATGTGGTTCTTCGCGCAGTTCTGCCTGAGGTATGGGCCGAAGATCTATCCGGACGTGTCATTAAGGATCGAAGGCGCCGGCGACGGGCTCGCGGAGGAATTTCTCATTTTCGCTAGGATCGTCATCTTCGAAGAGATCGTCGACTACTTCAACATGAGGCAGGGCAAGGACCAGCGCCTCGATCCGCATGTTCAAAAAATTAACTGGGTGCACCACGAAGACGAGTCGCGCCACATCGCGGGTGGGCGGCAGATCGTCAAGCGGTTGCATGAGCGGTTACGGGAGACCGCATCGCCCGATGTGCTCGCTAAGCTCGACGAGTACGTCAAGCGGTACATCTCCATGTCGGTCGCGTCGCTGTACAACCCGCGCGTCTACGCGGATGCCGGTTTGCCCGAGCCGCATGCGATGCGCCGCGAATTGCTCGAGCATCCGGCCAGACGACAGCGTCATCGCGAGTTCGTAAAGCGGATCGTTGACTTCATGGTCGGCAGCCAGATCCTCACGGCGGAAGAGTTTCTATGAGCGTGAACACCGAGGCCCCTGTGATCGAGCGCCTGCGCGAATGGCTGATGGCGCGGAACAAGGACCTTATGAGAGATGCCCTCAGCCTCGATTTCGATCTGATCGAAGCTCGCGCCGTCGATTCGCTGTCGTCGCTGGAGTTCGTCCTGTTCATCGAGGAGTTGAGCGGCCGCGAACTGGACATGAACGCACTCAAGGTCACCAACAACTTTCGCACGCTGCGGTCCATCTACGACACTTTTCTGTCGCACTTGACCCCGGCGGCCGCCGGGGATTATTCGGACGATACGAATATCTTGAGCGCTGCTGCCGCGCAGTTGGCGCGGGAGAGCCTCGGCCGCGCGGCTGACACAACGCGCCGACCGCTGGCGTACTCGCAGGCGAGGTATTGGAACATACAGCAAGTGCGTCCGGGGTCCACCTGGAACGTCCCGGCCATCGTTCGTATCAAGGGCCCGCTCGACATGGCAGTGTTCCGCGAATGTCTGGGTGAACTGGTGCGACGACATGATGCGCTGCGCATTACGTTCCGCGTGGTGGACGGTCAGCCGGTGCAGGAGCTCGTTGCGCCGTTCATGCCCGAGATCCAGACGATCCAGCTCGAATCCGGATTGGCCGACCCCTGGCAGGAAGCGCTGCAGGTCGTGGAGCGCGAAAACGCCCATCCTTGCGATCTTTCGGCCGGGCCACCGTGGTACGTCCGCATGATCCGCATTGCCGAGGAAGATCACGTCTGCCTGCTCTCGTTGGAGAAGCTGATCGCGGATCTCGAGTCACTGCTCACAGTCCCGAAGGAGCTCGGCAAGATCTATGCGTCGTTGACCGGTTCCGATGAAGTGCCTCCACCGGGTCTGCAGTTTTCCGATTTCTCGGATTGGCATGAAGCATGGCTGCAGACGGACTTCGCCAAGGTCCAGATCGACCATCGCCAGGAGCAGTTTGCCGATGCGCGCCCGGTGGACTTCGGTCCGCAAGAGGGGACGACGACGCGCGGTGAGCGTGAAAGTCATCAGCGTCAGATTTCACTGGACACCACGGCTCGCCTGGAGTCGCTCGTGGCCGATGAAGGCGCGACTCCCGTCGCGATCGCCATGTCGGCCGCCGCAACGATGCTGTATCGCCGGTTCCAGCAGAAAGACATTGTCCTGATGATGGTGTCGTCGTACCGGACGACGGCGACGAGCGGTGTGCTGGGTAACTTCACCAACCAGCTTCCGCTGCGTATCAAGGTTTCTGCCGATATGAGCTTCCGTGATCTGGTGCGCCAGGTGCGAGGCACCATCATCGACGCGATCAAGCACCGGGACCTGCCGACTGAAGTAGTCCTCGACACTCACAACCCGCTGGGTCATCCGCTCGCGGCTGTGTTGGTGAATTGGATGAACCTCGTCGACTACGGCAAGAACATGACCGAGGTCCGCGTCGGCGAGACGAGCTTCGAGACCGTGATGTTGGGCGCGGGCGGCACGTCGAACGTGTATGGCGCGCCGTTCGCGACGCTGATCGTGCGCGCGATCCGCAACCCCCAGGGGACCAGCGTGCGCATCACCACGGACAACGACGTGCTTGCATCGGGAACGTCAGCGTCGATCGCGGAGGAAGTCGGTTCGCTCTTGGAGACAGTGGCGCTGGACCCCGACCTCAAAGTTTCGGCAACGTTCCCGCTTCGAAGCATCGACCTTTGAGCCCGGCGGTGAACGAATACGACGCCACCGATCCGGATGGACCGACTGGGAAGTTGGCCACCTGGGTCGCCGGGCTGACGCTCGGCGACATCCCGCAGGCCGTCGTCGAGCGAGCCAAACACCTGCTGCTCGATGGCATCGGCTGCGCCCTCATCGGTGCGCAATTGCCCTGGTCACGGGTTGCCACCGGCGCCGTCCTCGACCTCGAGTCCCGCGGGGACACCGTGGTCATCGGCACCGGGAAGTCCACCAGCGGGCCTGCGGCCGCCGTGCTGAACGGCGCCTTTATCGAGGGCTTCGAGCTCGACGATGTCCACTCGATCGTCCCGGTGCACGGCTGCTCGGTGGTCATTCCCGCGCTGCTCTCCACGGTGACCGCACAGCCCACGATCAGTACCGGCGCCGATTTTCTGCTCGCGGCGATCGCCGGCTTCGAGGTCGGCCCGCGGGTCGGCTACACCCTGCACGGCAGGCAGATGATCGATCGTGGCTGGCACTCGGCGCCGATCTTCGGCATTCACTCCGCGGCAATGGCCGCCGGGAAGCTGCGCGGATTGTCGCCGGCACAGTTGGAGGATGCACTGGGGCTCGCCGGCACCCAGTCGGCGGGGCTGATGGCCGCGCAGTACGAGGCGATGAGCAAGCGCATGCACGACGGGTTCGCCGCGCGCAACGGCTTCTACGCCGCTGGTCTGGCGGCGGCAGGCTACACCGGCATCAAGCGTGTATTCGAGCGCGAATACGGTGGATTCCTCGCGGTTTTCGGTGAAGGCCACAGTCCCGACGCGGCGTTGCTGACCGACCAGCTCGGCAAGCGGTGGGAAACCTCCATCATCAAGGTCAAGTTGTACGCCGCCATGGGCGGCTTGCACGGAGCCATCGAGGCCGCCCGGCAATTGCGGAAATCGGTTGCTCCCGAAGATATCTCGAAGATCGACATCACCGTCGGCGAGACCATGTACAAGCACGGCTGGTGGGCGCCCGAGCGGCCGCTGACGGTGATCGGCGCCCAGATGAACATCGGCTACGTCACCGCCGCGGCGCTGCTCGACGGCAACGTGCTGCTCGACCAGTTCACACCCAAGCGGCTGGACTCCGACGACATCTGGTCACTGATCGCGGCGACCGAGGTCCACCTCGACAAATCGCTGGCCACCGCCGAACTGACCGAACGCTTCCGCACCGACGTCACCGTCACTACCCGGGACGGCAGCATCCACCACGCCCGCGTCGGCGCACCGCACGGCGCCCTGGGGGACCCGGTCACCAACGACGAGCTCGTCACCAAGTTCTATGCCCTGGCCGACCGCGTCACCAGCCGCGACCGCGCAACCGCGATCGAACGCGCGGTGGTGGGTCTCGGGGATCTCGACGACATCGGTGAGCTGATCGATCTCTTGGCTGCGCCCGTTGCGGGCGCACTGGGCTGAAAGGCTCGAATCCCCAGGAGGACAACGACATGCGTATCGGCTATTTCGACAATTACCGGCTCGGCGTGATCAAGGGCGACGCAATCGTCGATGTGTCCGCCGTGGTACAGGGCATCCCGCACACCAATCCCGGCAATCTGATGAACGGCCTGATCGAGCGCTGGGGCGACTATAAGAAGAAGCTCGAAGACGCGGCCGCCGCCGGCAAGGGCATGCCGCTATCTAGCGTCGAGCTGCGCGCGCCGCTGCCCAAGCCCAGCAATATCGTCTGCATGGCCGTCAACTATATGGAAGACGGCACGCGCACAGAGCCGGCGCCGATCAACGCCTTCATGAAGTCGCCCAGCAGCATCATCGGGCAGGGCGAGACCATGGTTCTGCCCGACGTGCCGGCGAAAGTGTTCGAAGGCGAGGCCGAGGTTGCATTGGTCATCGGCAAGCACGGCGCGAATATCAAGGCCGCCGACGCGATGAGCTACATCTTCGGCTATATCAATTTCATCGACGGCTCGGCACGCGGCCTGCCGCCCGCTCGCAACACCTTCTATCAGATGAAGTCACGCGAGACCTTCGCGCCGATTGGACCCTATATCGTCACCGCCGACGAGATCAGCGATCCGCAAAAGCTGCAGATCCGGCTCTGGGTCAACGGCGTGTTGAAGCAGAATTTCAACACCAGCGACATGGCGCGCAAGATCCCGGACTGTATCGAGTTCATCAGCTCGATCCATACGCTGGAGCCCGGCGACATCCTCGCCACCGGCACCAACCATCGCGGACTCAACGCCTTCCAGGACGGCGACACGGTCGAGCTCGAGACCGAGGGCCTCGGTCGGTTGACAATCAAGGTGCGCGACGATCTGAAACGCACCTGGACACGCGAGACGCGGCTGGAGCGCCAGGAAAAGGGCTTTGAAGACGTGGTGGCACCGCAGCTGATCGGCAAATACAGAAGGGCTGAAGGTGGGTCATAAGAAGAGACGATGATGCCAGGGCGACGCAGGTTGATGTGTGCCGCTGACGAAGATCGACTACACCCGGTCCCCGGTTGTTGTCTTCTGACGCAGTCTCATACGGGGTCTGGCCATCGAGGCCGCCGTGGGGCCAGTGGTAGTTGTAATAGTCTTGCCACTCTTTGAGTTTCGCGTTGAAGACGTTCACGTCGTCGATCACGACGCCCCTCGAGCAGCCGGTAGAACTCCTCGGCGTCGATCCGATGCGAGCGCTCCACCTTGGCTGGTGGTTCGCGAACCAGTGTCGGCCTGTTGGGCCGCGCCCATTCGGTCATCGGCGACGGTGAGCCGGATGAGGCGAAGGTTGCACCACTGGAATTAATGGGTCTATAGTTCCGTTAGTGACAGTTAGTAGTTTCCCGCCGACAGGGTTCGGCCGGACACGGAAGAGGATTCATGAGTATCTTGACCCGATGGGGCGTAGCGCTGGCGGTCGTCTGCACAGTGGCTGTGGCGGGCTGCACCGCTGGCGGCACGCGCAGTGATGGTCCTGCGTGGTCGGCCAGCTGGTCGGCGGCGCCACAACGTCCGAGTATCGGATTCGGGCCGAACTGGTCGGAAGCGGGGTTCTCCCACCAGACGCTGAGGCAAGTGGTGCGACTGACAAGCGGCGGAGATGACGTTCGTATTCGCCTGTCGAATCGGTACGGGGATGGACCGCTCGTCATTACCGGTGCAAGCATCGGCCTGGCCGGTACCGGCGCTGGGATTCAGCCCGGGTCGGCGCATCCACTGACATTCGGCACACGAGAGACCGCGACGATTCCGCCGGGTGGGGAGATCACCAGCGACGCGGCGCAGTTGCAGGTCAAACCATTGGAATCGGTGACGGTGACGCTGTATTTCGATGGAACCACCGGTCCGGCCACCTTTCATTCTCAGGGCTGGACCGACAGTTACGCCGCGCCTGGTGATCATCGCGTCAATATCGGGGGCGATGCCTTCACCTCGCACACCGAGTCCTGGTACTACCTCACCGATGTAGAGGTTGGCGGTCGGTCGGCGCGCCAGGACACCGTGGTCGCGTTCGGCGATTCCATCACTGACGGTTTCGGTTCCACGCTCGGGACCAACAATCGCTGGCCCGACGAGCTCGCGGACCGGTTGGCCGGCGTGAATCGCCAGCGCGCGGTCCTGGACGAGGGGATAGGCGGAAATCTGGTGCTCAACGACTCCGCCTGGTATGGGGACCGCGCCGGAATCCGTTTTGCCCACGATGTCCTCGACAAGCCCGGCGTGCATTCGGTGATCATCCTGGAGGGTGTCAACGACATCGGGTTCAGCGAAACGAACCAACCTACCTACAAGCCGAACCCGGACGTGTCCGCCGAGCAGATCATCGCCGGATATCAGACGTTGATTCAACAGGCCCACGCCAGGGGAATCCGCGTTATCGGCGCCACTCTGCTGCCGTTCGGTGGGTCGGACCATTACAGCGCTCGTTCGGCTGCGAAGCGGCAGGCCATCAACGCCTGGATCCATACCGCAGGAAAGTTCGACGCTGTCGTCGACTTTGCTGCTGTCGTCGCCGACCCGAACAACGCCGAGGTACTGGCGCCCGGATATGACAGCGGCGACCACCTGCATCCGAACGACGCAGGCTATCGAGCAATGGCACAGGCAATCGACCCGAATTCGCTCTGACATCGATTGCCCGCAGACACAGACTGGTCACCAACGGGGATCCCGACTCGGACGATCAAGGCCCACCACGACCGGCAGGAACACAGCGCTAATATGAAAGAGTCTCCGCGGGAGACTCGAGCTTGGCGGTGCCTGAACTCCCATTTATCTGCATGTAGGCCACATACCTGTGGCCGTTAACCACACCCCCGCTAGTGTTCGAGCTGTCCAAGGCCCATGGACCGTGGTGGCCGGTTACGCACCCGCTGTTCACCGTCGAATCGCTCCAGATCGTCAGGCTGTTGTCATTCAGGTCGTCGACCCAGACGGCTACGGAACTGCATGTACCGGCACTGTTGTTAATGTAGTAGTCCGGCTCGAGATGGGAACCGCTGGCGCTGATGCATACCGTGGTGGAACCGTTGGCGGCGGCGCAGCCGCCCCCGGATGAGGCGTTAGCGGCTGGCATATTGATGGCACCGACAGCGGCAGCCGCGAGCACTGCGACCGACAGCCGCCCCGTCGCTTTCATGGATAGAGCCCTGACATGACGCATACACACACTCCTTGGGGACGAACCTCCGCCGCATTCCAGTCGGCTACCGCACGGTAGCAATGGCGGAACACCACAACATCACCATCCCTGGGAATATCAGATCCTGAGGCGAGCACGTGGAAACGGGCGCCGGTGCGTGCGCCGAGGTGGTCGGCGGCCATGGCGATCACCGACGGGTTCTCGCAGATGGATACCGTCAACTCGGTAGGTCAGCGCGGCGGTGCGGTCCGTAACTGCCGCAGCGTCGGGATGACCGGTTGCCCGGATTCCTGCCAAACACGGAGCGCGCGACCGGTTCCGGTGCCGGGGTCGCCGGGCAGCCCGAGGGTCAGCACAGTGCTGCTCAGCTCATCGGCAGTTCAGTTTATCGCGGCGTCCGGGTCACGTTGTGTTGTGCAATAGCGTCGGCCAGCTCGATCGCGAACCCGCTTGCGTGGGTGACACACCCGACATGACCTCCAGGTAGCACCGTCACCGGAATGCCGAGTTGTTTAGCCAGTTCTTCGGTTGCTTGGCGGGCGGGGTAGCCGGTTGAGAGTGCACCGACCGCGGGCACGATCCGGTCGGAGGTTGCGGCGAGTGTGTCTATGCTGGGTTCGACTGCGGGGTATTGGCGTAACTCGTGTTCGAACCAATAATCGGCGTTGGCGCGAGCTCGAGGGTTGATGTCGAGATCAACCGCGCGCGCCATCGCCGCGCGGTCGGCCGGTGCGACGGCGTTGTCGCGGAATCGCTGCATGGCGGTCGACATTCCGGATTCGCGGTAGAGGTCGTAGAGGCTGTGAAAGAAATCGACCCAGTGCTGACCGTCGGGGAGCAGTCGCACGGCGGGTGCCTCGAACGGCACCAGGGTCTCGATGATGGATGGGTGACGTTCGAGTAGTCGTAGCCCGACGGTGGCTCCGGAGCTGGCGCCGAACACGGTCACGGCGTGCTCGGTGAGATGGCCTATGAGCAGGGCGATGTCGTCGGCGTCGGTGTCGAGTCGATGTTGGTAGTCTTGCGGGCCCTCGAGGGTGCTTCGCGAGAAGCCGCGGCGATCGTAGAGGACCACGGTATAACGTTGCGCGAGTTGGCTTGCGGCTTTTCGGAAGGGGTCGGCGGCGCCGGATGCCCCCGGGATCATGATCAGCCTTGGCCCGTTGCCGTATGTCTCGTAGTGGAGTCGTGCTGCGGGAACATCGATGAGAGGCATTGCTGAATTTCCTTGTCTTGGTTGAGGAATCGCTAGATTGTCAACGATCGGCGGCGCTGTGACACGGGCAGGTCGCGTTCGGCGAGGCGTTTGCGTTGCCCGTAGGGAGTTATGCCGGAGGGTTTGTACACTGCAAGTGCGGTGGCCGCGAGCAGGAGTATCAATGCCGCGCCGCAGTGGACGATGTTGGTCGGCGTGTGCAACAACGCCCAATCATCGTGTGACCATTGCGGTTTCGATGCAGTCTGCACGAAGGGTTTCAGGTCGAGCTGGGTGTAGAGCAGCAACACTACGGTGGCCACGACGTTCAAGACGATCTTGAACAGCACCCAATAGTGCCGCAACAGGCCCCAGACTGTGCCGACCGAGTCGTGTCCGGAGACGGTGCGGCCGCCGAGCATCGTGGTGGTGATTCCGGTGGTGGCCAGGTCGTCCAGGGGGCAAGTGAGGGGGTTGCGGTCGACGAGGTCGGCATGGTTGCCGGGTTGCAGGGTTCCGATGTCGTTCCAGCCGATGACGGTGGCCGCACCCCCGGGTCCACATGTCGAGAGCTTCCGTCCAGATCCACTCGAAGCGCGCCGGCACCGGCAACCGACCGCACCTGGTCCTCGTCGCCGACGGCGAGGATCCGCCCATCGTCGTCAATGGCCAGCGCCGCGGCAATGCTGCCACTGCGGTCACACCGGGTGACGCGCCGCGGCGCTCGCCGGCCACGCCATCGCGCCCGCGGGTGGCTCGGGTTCACGCGGGTGCTCCGTGACCCGGCCCGGCGTCCGTGGCGCTGGCGGCCGGGTGCCACACAACCGTGAGTGGTGTGCGGCCGAAGCGGTTCAGATCGTTGTCGATGATGGTTCGCATCCGCGTCAGCGCCTCGTCATCTGCACCGTCCAAACGCACCAACAAGGTGTTGGGTCGAGCCTCCAGATGCGCGCGGCCCCACGGGTCGAAGTCGACGGTTCCGGTGTGCTCGTCCCACTGGGCGGTGACCCGCACCTCGCCGCGCCCGGTGGGTGCACCACCATGCATCCGGAACCGGTGTACACGACCCGAGCCCATCGCGGCGGCGTGCTTGCAGAATTGGGCCAGATAGCGAGAGGCGCGGTCGGTGGTGATATCAGCTTGCAGCGCAGGCATTCTCCTCACCTCCCTGCCACTCGACCAGCCTGGCCGCGGCCCGGTCCGGGCCGACGGTGATCTCCACGACCGCGGACTGTCCCCGATGCCGCATCGGACTTTCGGGCCGCGACCCGTGATCGCACCGGCGTCGGCTTGCGCGAGGAAACGTAGGCCGGGGGTTGTCGATGTCCCACGCCGGTTTCACGGCATAGAGGTCGTCTGGTCCGGTGGGTCGGTGACCGGGAAATGGGAAATGGGTGAGCGTGAACATCGATGGTCCTTCCGACGTTGCTTCTACCTGCCGCAGTCAATCTATCAATACACAGTGTCTCTATGCAATACCTTATGTATACCTACTGGTCGTAGTGTAGGCTTGCGTGCGTGCCGAAGTTGTGGAACGACACCATCGCCTCGCATCGCTCCCAGGTGCGCGAGGCGATCCTGGATACGACGGCGACCCTGGTGTTCGAACACGGGCTGCGCGCGGTGACGATGGCCCAGATTGCCGAACAGGCCGGAATCGGCCGGGCCACGCTGTACAAGTACTTCCCGGACGTGGACACAATCCTGCATGCTTGGCACGCCCGCAAGATGAACGAACACCTGCGCCAACTCACCGAAATCCGTGACGGTGTCGGCGATCCCGCAGACAGACTGGCCACAGTGCTGACCAGCTACGCCCACATCGCCCAGCAAACCCGCGGCCATGACGCCGACCTCGTGCGATTCCTGCATCCGGACCCGACAATCAGTGATGCCCAACAGCACCTGCGCGCCATGATCACCGCGCTCATAGCCGAGGGAGCCGCCGACGGGCAGCTTCGCACCGACATCGAGGCCGACGAGTTGGCCAACTACTGCCTGCACGCGCTCGGCGCTGCCGCAGCCCTCGCCGACGACAACGCCCTGGCACGGCTGGTGGCCGTGACCATCGCAGGACTACGTCCGACAGCAGGCTGACACCGATTTCCGGCGGACTATCTCGCCCTGGCGAACGTCGGCTGCATCGGTGGATCGTGGCCGACTCCGGCATCGGTGGTCACAGTCGGAGAATGGCACCGCATCCGGGACCTGGCCACAGCAGCCGCAACTGTGCGGACATAACCCGACCGGACCGACTCACTGCCACATTCGCGGCGGCCACTGGTCCGGCCGCCGGCACGCATTATCGCCTTCGATGACAGGCTCGGTCGGACGATGGGGCATGTCGCCAACGATTCTCCAGCAACCTACGTTCATTCTCCGACAGACCACCCCAAATGCCGTAGGGCTCGCGCACCGTCAGCGCGTATTCCCTGCATTGAGCCACCACCGGACAACCGCGGCAGATCCGCTTTGCCGTGTACTCACGCACGGCCCGGGCACGGCCGCGCTCACCGTCCGGATGAAAGAAGACCGCCGAATCTGCACCGCGACAAGACCCCTGCAGTTGCCACTCCCACCGCTCGGCATCCAGTCCGTAGGCAGCCAAGTCGAGTAGGTTGACAAGGTTGGGCATTAATTCACTCCTCGATATCCGCCGGTCGACGATAGTCTTGGATGAACGCACGCACTTCCCATCGGCGGGAAGGTGAAACACTGACTGGCAGTTCCCAAAATTGGGAAGTCTGCGGAGTATGTGGCAGCGGGGCAGAGGTCATAGCCGCAGGTGCCGGGCAATTACAACCAGTCTGATTCGAATTCACCTCGACCGCTCATCTCCCGCGAAGACGCAGGAAGGGCATCGTCCGGATTCATCGAACGACGGTGCGAACAAGGCGACACCGCCGACCCTTATGGTTTGTACAGTTATATTGAGCAGGTGGGACAGTCCAGTCCGTGGCAAGCGAGCCGGATTCGCCGCCGAGAGCTCGTTTCTCGGCCATCCGGCTTGTCCGTACTTCGCAGACAGTTCCCGCCGGTGCCCGACGGCACCATAGGCTATCTCTGCGGCGGGGTCGGAAGCCTGGTCATCGTCCCCCTCTTGTTTCGGCCGTGGCTGGTCACGGCTGGATGGGATGGTAAGGCACAGGCCAACGCCTTCGGCGAGATCCATGCCACCACTACCTATTTGAACCTCTGGTCGCGGGCAGGGGGGCCTGCGCTGGCTCAGCTCACCGGCGCCTGGGCACTGCTGGCCGTCATCACCATCGCGCTCACCGTTTTCGCCACCCTGCTCATCCTGCGCGGCAACAACGGCAGCCCGGCTCGTGTCGCTGCCGCATCGACCGTAGCCGTCGCCGTTTCGGTAATCGGTGACGTGTTCTACCTCCAAAGCAAAGGACCCGAGCTGAAAGCAATGGTCGGGTTCGGCGGAGACTTGGGCGCCCAAGTCGGGCTTCTGGCCCGTACCCTCACCGGCAGGGGCCATTATCCGATGCCGGGCACCGCCGACTCCTACGCCACCACCAGACTCACCACGTGGGCGTTACTGGCATGCGTCATTTCGATCCTGGCAGCCGCAGCGTCGCTCGCTCAGTGGAACCACAACCGGAAGACTCCAATCAGCACATCAGGGCAGACATCCCGCCGATGACAACGTGCTCCACCGCTACGTGCAGGTCGCCCCACGAGGTCAGCAGCTCGACCGGGTACGTCCTCCTCAGCGGCCACATTCCGACTCTTCCCAGAGGTGGTGGGCTGGTCATTAAAACTTATAGTGATTGAAATCTTGCCGAAACACCTTGGGAGGACCGCGTGGGCTTCTCATCCGGACCATCGAGTCCGTCGACTACCGACGTTTGTCGTGCAGCACACCGCCCCACGGCGGTGATGATGATGCCGATTCGCGCCTGGAAGTTGTTCTGATGGCAGTACCAGCACCGTGGCATGCACGCCCTGCTCTGCCGCACCCCAGGACCCGGATCATTCTGCGACGACCGCCCGTTGGGCGGCTTCGGGAGGCTTGGCCGTATGCTGTGGCCGCGGTGGGCAGTATCGCAGTATTCTTCATGCTGTTCCAGACCTGGATGGTGACTCCGAACTGGAGCGGCTTCAACGACGTCGATGGATTCGGTACCACACACACGACGACCACCCACATAAATCTCTGGTCGCAAGAGCAACCCCCCGGTACCAACGTCACCGGTGCATGGGGAATTCTCACCACAATCGCAGTCTTCATCACCGTATTCGCCGCGATCCAAGCGATCTATCGCGGCACTCGTACCGCTGGCCTTGTCACCACCAGCGCGGCGGCAGCCGTTGCGCTGTTCGTCATCATCGACCTGTTCTATATCCGCAGCAAACAGATCCCGGTGCAGATCACGACCGGCATGGGCAACGATCTGGGTGCACACATGGGACTGGTGATCATGGCACTCAGGGGCACTGGCGCCTACCCTTGGCCGGGGGTGCGGTATGCGCTCAATGCCGCCCACATGACGTCGTGGGCATTCAGTACAGCCGCGCTCGCTTTCGGGTCGGCCGGCGTGGCCGCAACCAGGGCATGGTTCAGTGGCCTGCACGGGGTCATCGCCGTCGCCAGACGGAGTTGGACCCAACGGCAAACCCGGTCCATCGGCAAGCGGTCGTCGGATGAACAATCACGCGCGGCCACCGCCGCGCCGCCGACCGAGCCGCAGTCCTCCGCTATCGAACCCATCGAGTCCGCGGACGATCGCGATTGGGGCGCGGCAGGCTGAGCACCCGGCCCGAAAACCGGGTTACGCGGGGGGCGGTCGTCTCCGAAAACGTCTCCGTTAACCTAACCTAACCGGCCGCGCCCCAATCCCGGTCGTCCGCGGATTCCGTCGGCTCCACAACGGAAGTAGGCGACCCGGTCGGTAGCGCGGCGGCTCCCCTGTGCAAGCCACTGAACCAGGTCCTGGTCGCGGCCACGCCCGCCGACCCGAAAGCAAGCGCGGCTGCGATGTATGCCCACGATGTCAATCGGGCCGATGCAAGTACGTAGGACACGCCCGGCCAGGGGTAAGTACTCGTGCCCCGAAGAGCGCTGATCGCCAGGCCCAAGTGTCCGGCCAGATCGTTGCTCATTTTCATCGACGCCTGCAACTCGTACATTTTGCTACGAATATAAAGCAGGTCGACGATAACGAACAGCGCAACGGCCACTGCGGCGCCGGCGGTGACAAGACCGGGTGTTCGAGTGCCGCGATAGATCGCTTGGATCGCGGCGAATACCGTGATGAAGACTGCAATTGTGGTGAGAATTCCCCACGCGCCGCTGACGCTGACGCCAGGGGGTTGTTGTTGCGACCAGAGATTCAGGTGGGTGGTCGTAGTATGGGTGGTCCCGAATGCGTCGACAGCATTGGAGCCGCTCCGATCCGGGGCTACCATCCAGGTCTGGAACAGGATGAAGAACACTACGATACTGCCCACCGCGGCCACGGCATACGGCCAGGCCTCCCGAAGCCGCCCAATGGGCAGTCCTGGCAGAGCATGCCCAGGCCGCGGGAGCGCACGGCCTACCCGCGGAGCGGGCTCGGGCCGCGGGAGCGCACGGCTTGCCTGCCAAGGTGTTGGTGCTGCCATCAGGGGCGGCCTCCAGATACGGGGTCGAAGTGTCGCTTGTATCGCTACCCGGACGTCCGAGTCCATTCAATAGGATCATACGGGCTATATAATTGATACGAAATCTATGATAATTATCGATTTGTTTCTATTTCGTCGAACAGGCGTAACCATCAGTTCAACAGTTCCCTGGCATGACGGACCGCGTTCGGCGTGAGCGCGGCAACTGGATCCAGGGCTGCCCGATCATCGAACGTAAGGACAGCGAAGGCCTCGGGCCGCTCTGCCCAGTTGCTCCTCTGTGATGTAGCGACCGGTGTCGGGTCAGTAGATGCTGACACCACTTCCTGTGCGCTGGCCACAAGGGGATCCCTCATCGAGATTCTGGGCCACGGACGCCATCGGATACAATGGTGGATCGGAACCGACGAGGAGGAACGAGCGATACCGTGTTCGAGGAGCGCTATCCCATGGTGCCGTTCGACTCCCGGACCCGGCAGTGGGTGACAGTCGATGCTGATCATTCGGTGTTGCTGGTGAGTCATAACATCACGACACTGAGCAGGATGCTGGATATTATTCCGGCCTTCGACAATGATCCGCGAATCCAGTTGTTCATTACCGCTACCGCAGGTGATCCCTTTCGGCATGGACTCGACGCAGAAATTCAAGAGACCGGGATCATTTCGCTGGACTGGCAGGACGCACAAAGGATTCCATTCGACCTTGCGATCGCCGCCAGCCACCATGACGGTGTCGAAGAGATGAACTCCCCACTGGTGGTTCTATCTCACGGGATCGGATATACTAAATATTCCGACCAGGAACCAGGAACGTTTTCGGATTGTCTCCGGAATGGCTGCTACGGGACGGGAAACCGTTTGCCCGCGCGTTCGTTCTCTCCCACTCGGCGCAGCTAGCTCAGCTCGAACAGCTTACTCCGGCAGCACTTCCCGCTGCTGTGGTCGCCGGAGATCCCTGCTTCGACCGGATCCTGGTCAGTGCGCCGTTCCGGCGTCGCTATCGTACCGCGCTGGGTGCCGGCGATCGCCGACTGGTGTTCGTCTCCTCGACCTGGTCAGAGAATTCCGCGCTGGGCGCGCGCTTCGAACTGCTGCGTGAGCTACTCGCCGAGCTCCCCCGTGACTCTTATTCTGTCGCAACCGCATTGCACCCGAACATCTCGCACCGCCACGGTACGGGCCAGATCAAACATTGGTACGCCGATTGCCTGCGTGCCGGTCTGATTGTGGTACCCGAAATCGATGGGTGGCGAGCAGGAGTCATCGCGGCCGATATCGTAATCGGTGACAGCGGGTCGGTTACGGGTTATTGCGCTGCCATCGGCGTCCCCACACTGCTGGCCGAGTTTCCGAATGTTCCCGGCGGAACGGCCATTTCAGAACTGGGGAGAACGGCGCGGCAATTGCCGCCGTCCGGCCCATATTTACCGTTCATCGAGAGCACGATCGCCGAACACGCCAAGAAACATTTCGACGGAGTGACCGAACTGGTAACGTCGGAGCCTGAACGTGCACTGAGTCTGCTTCGGGATTTGTTCTACGACATCCTCGGCATTCCACAGCCACCGGTCGAGGTCGCCGTCTCGGTGGTACCGGCACCGATCATTCCACCGATGCCCGCTGCCTTCGCCGATACCGTGGTCGCCCGCATCGACCGCGACACGCACACGATCCACCTGGCAAGATATCCGTCAGAGGTGTCGCGGGGCCCCGAAGTCAACCTGCCAGAGAAGGCAATTCGATTTCTCTGTTGTTCCGCCGACTACCCGATCCGCGCGCTACGACAGCAATCCGCGGTCCTCGCCGCCGCCGCTTCCGATCTGGAAGATCCGCAGGGCTGGATGCGGGAGACGTTGCGGCACAACCCATTCTGCATGGCCGTCCTGACCGGAGACGAAGACCACGGCACCCTGCTGCTGCGGACCGGGGAATACCTCGAGCTGTGCGGCGCACCACCACCGATACTGGCTGTGGCCGCATACGCCTGGCTGCTCGGCGATCCCAGCAGAGCACTCACCCATCCGATCCACACTACAATCGGATCGTCCCGCTATGACATACGCCCCGTGTGACACCGTCCATCACTCGGTGAATCGCAGCTCCGCGGCGCGCTCACGGTGCTCCTCAGCGTCTGCCATCGGACCGTCCCGATCGGCTATCCCCGCCAGCAGGTCGTGCACCTCGGCCGCCTCGATACTCATCGCGTAGCCGGTCAGGCCCTCCAACGCATCTTCCAGACGGAGTTTCGCCTCCTGAGCGGCCCCGCGGCGCAGCGCGATCCGGCCGAGCAGGACACGACAGCGGGCCGCGTTGTGTTTGTCGTTGTCGTGATCGAGGAAATAGCCAAGGGCCTCCCGCAGGTCGGCCTCGGCCTCGACGAATCGCTCCAGGGCGTACAAAAACCGCCCTCTGTGCATATGTAACAGCGCGTAGGAACGTTCCTGCTGAGCAGGATCGGCGATGAGCGGCACCGCGGCCCACGCCAGCTCCACCTTCACGAGCGCGTCCTCGAGGCGATCTCCTTGCTGCGCAAGTACGATCGCCTGCCACTCCAGCACGCTCGCCAGCCCCTGCGGGTACTCGATGTCCTCGGCACGCCGGAAACACTCGAAGGCCGGCGCCCATTCGCCGATTCGCTCGTGCAGCGCGCCCAGATCCCGGTTTAGCTGCCAGAAGGTTGCGGGATCGGCCAGCGACTCCCATTGCGGTGAGTCGCCCTCCGTCATGCCTATCAGATCGCGGTACCCGTCGATGAGCTCTGTGGTACGAACTGTCTGATATCCGAAGGGCCACAACGACAGCCACAAGATCAGTGCCTCGAGCGCCAGGCCCTCGCGCGCCGCGGCCAGCGCCGCCTCGGTGAACATCGACCAGTAGACGGCGAAATCGGCCGTGGCGCGAGCAGCCGCACCCTCACCCGTATACCGCGCCTCGACCGTGGCGAACCACGCCTGTGCGGTCGGGGCGGCAATCGGCCTGCCGGACACCGACTTCGCCAGGCTCACAGCCAATTCAGCGCAGGACCGGACCACGCCGATGAGCGCGCGATCCCGCTCGGCGGCATCGAGCTCCTGAGCCTTGGCCCGGGCATGCTCGCGAGCCATATCGGGCATGGTGTACGTCCCGTCATGACGATCGCGCACGAGACCTCGTTCCGCGAGCCGGCGCAATGTCCGCCTCGCCTCGCGCACCGGCCGGTCGAGTGCCGCCGCCACACGTTCGACATCGAACCAGGAGATCGGGAGAATACCGAGCATCCGGTAGGTGACCGCATCCGCCGCGGCAAGCGACCGATATTCGGTCTCGTAGATCTTCAGGAAGATGGACGTGTCGCCCGCGCTGATCTCCTCCTCCAGCTCACGTGCCGATGCACTGTCGAGTATCTGCAGATACTCATCGGCCGACTCGTCCCTGTAGGACAGCCGACGGGCCACCTCCCGGAGCAGTTCGGGATGTCCGCCGGATATGGTCACGAAACGTTGCAGCACAGCGGAATCGACGGCCTCAACGGCCGTCCCGGCCAGCAACCGGAGCAATTCGAGGCCGTCCTTGTCCGCTAGACCGCTCAAGGGCACCGTGAGGCAACGTGTATCGAACCACACCTCGGCCCCTGCCGAACTGCCTACGATCACCACCGCGTTCGTCAGATCACCCAGCAGTGGCCATAGTTGCGCCGGCGAGGACACATTGTCCAGCACGATCAGCACTCGACGGCCCGAGATCTTCGTCCGCAGCAGGGCCGTACGATATTCCGGGCCCGGCAGCTCGCTCCAATCGATGTAATGCGGGCAGAGTAGGTGCGCCGCAATATCATCCGCGGTGACGATCGACCTCGATGTCGCCTCGGGGATCTCGTAGTAGAGCACTGTCTCGAACAACGACTCCGTATCGTGCCGCAGCCTGACATCGTAGGCGATCCTCGCCAGCACCGTGCTCTTCCCGATGCCGCGCGGACCGGTGCAGACCGCCACCCGCGGCGAATCGGCCGTGGCGGCAGACCACAACGCCTGCACCCGCCGACGTTCCTCCCAGCGATCGACGCACAATGGCTCCGGTGGCAACGCCGAGCCCGTTTGCACCATCAGTACCTCCCCGACATCGCCCGTAGTCCTTGCTACCCTAGCCAATACTCGCCACAGGAAACGGTTTTCACAGGCCGAGCCGGTGATCCGCGATGTCCATAAGCATATCGGCGGCGATCGCTGCACCGGCGCGAGCGGCTGCTCGCGCCTGCAATTCGCCCAGCCGTGCCCGGACTACCGGATCGACCACCAGCTGCTCCACCTGGGCACGCAATCGATCTGCCCGAAGCCACACTCCACCGCCGAGGGCACACACGCGTCGCACGGTCCGGCACTGCTCCCGGCTGCGCGGAGCAAGCACCATCGGAGTACCCGCCAGGATCGCCTCCTGGACCGAGCTGATGCCGCCGTGCGTCAGCAGCACATCGGCCCGGCGAACCAGCTCACCCTGCCGAATCCAGCTGTAGGCGTGAATATTCGACGGCAGCGGGCCCAGGACCTCGACCGGGAGATGGGTGGTGGCCAGCACCACCGTCCACTCCGATCCGGCGAACGCGGCGATCACGGTGCGGAAAAACTCTGCCGAACGAGCGAACACCGTCCCCGGCGATACGACGAGCAGTCGACCGCGGCGAGGCAACGACACGGGAGCGGCATCGGCCACCGGGTGATCGCAGATCAGAGGGCCGACCGATCGAATCCCTTCGTACTGCACCCCACCAGGCCAGAGATCCGGTAGGAGATTGGCCAGCGCGAGACCGGAACGACCCGATCGCCATCGTGGGTAGGTGGTCCAGAACTGGACCGCCGGCGCGCGGTTGACCTCGAACAAGCGCCCGCCGATCCGGAGGTGCGGATCGACCACGCAGAGGACGGAACGGCCGCATTGGAGACGAGGGCGGAGAGTTCGCAGCGTGTCCCCTCTCACCGACCGCCGCCCGAACCACAACCGTCCCCGATCCACCAGCTCGTGCGGACGCAACCCCGCGGGCACTCGCACTATGCGGTCAGTCGCCGGCACGACGGCCTGGGCGCCCGCCGCCGCGATCGCCGCTCGATACCGTTCGGCCGCAAGCACGCTCACCGGCACGCCACGCACGGCCAGCTCGGCCGCGACGGCGAGCATCGGCGCGACATGCCCCCACGCCGAATACGGGAGAAAAAGGACTTCACCTCGGACGGCAGTCACCGTTCATTCCCCGTCGAACACCGCGTGCCGCACGGCATGCAGCTCTGCGATGAGGCCATCCTGCGATGCGACAATCCGCTCGACCGCCGCATCGTCCGGCCGGCCGGCGAGGCTGCGCTGGAGGGAGACCTGCACCGCATCACGCAATGCCGTCATCGCGGTGCAGGCGCCGGTGAACCCCAGGACCGACAACATACCCGCCGCCGCATCGGATTCAGCAAGCGCCAACCGACATGCCTGCCGCGCCACCACGATTCGCTCGGTGTCCTGCGCCACCCGGGCACGCACGGTGAACTGCTCCCGCGCCGCATCGTCGATCGCCGCCGTCAGCTCCCCGAACGCCCCAACCATGCGGCTGGCCACCGCGAACGCCGCCACCATGGCATCGATCTGCATCTGCCGTCGATGCTTACCACGTTCGAGCGCCGCGGCCGCAACCAGTTGCGACTCATGCTGCTTCTGCTGCTGTTCCAACGCCGTGCGCTGCAACTTCTGCTGTGAACGGTTACTGGTGTACAGCACGAACTGCGCCAGCACCACACCACACAACGCAATGACAGCCGCCGTCATGAATCCCCTCCTGTCCGTGTGCGCTTATCGCCCCCTACCCGGCACCTTAACGTGCCGCCCCAGGTCCGCTCGCCAACCACCCCGCTCATCGGATCTTCTGCCGAAGGCGTCCGTGTGACAGGTGAAGGCCCACCCGCCGGCGTAGACCGTAAGCCCCTGCCAGTATGTGGTGCCCACCCACATACACGGAAACCCGGGGGCGTCCGCTCGGACCGACGTTGCTGCGGTGCCCAGGCCCATTGCCACGAGTACGGATACCGCCGCCGCAATCACCGTCCTGGCAGTCCGGTACCTGGCCGCGTTCTTTCCACGGCTCGGGCCCGGCATCCCCGGCCGCACCGAATTCACAATGCACCCCCGGCGCATGCCGACAGCGATTCATCCCCCACCTAACCGAGCGTGGGGGCTACGGCCCCACGGTCAACGGGAGAGCTCGGCGCTGTCGGGTTCGGTCAGGCCGCCCAGAAAGAACTGATAGTGGGCACCGTCGGCATCGAATTCCGGGTCCGCGCCGAGCAAATCGGCAATCAGTTCGCGGCGCACCGAACGCTCCTGCGCGGCATCCACCACAGCCGCCGCAGCAGCACGCAGATCATCAGTCGGGTCGTCGTCGGCGAGCTGACGCACGATCAGATCGGTGACGACCTCGGTGGTCCAGACACCGGGCATTGCCCGCGCGAATACCACCGGAGACGGCGATTCGCCTCGGTACCAGCCGGTTCCGTCCCACCAATAGCAGAATGACAGCATGCCTTGCGTGGCACGAGGATTCAGCACCTGATCGGCAACCCAGAACGGCGCGCCACGGTAGAGCTCCGGCAGGTCGGCTCCGTCGTTGTAGGCGGCATCCAGCGCGGGCGCCTCCCAGAGCCCGCCGGACAGCACCGCCCGCCCGCCGGGTAGCAACGCCAGTGTGCTGCCGCTGTGCGTCGCGCCCTCGAACCAGGCCAGCGACGGCATAATTCGTGGGCCTAGTGCGGACCCGGACGCCACGAACACCGCCGCCAGCGCCACCCAGCGTGACCACATCACCGCAAGCGGCGGAAGGTCATCGATCGAGGCATCCGGCCGGATACCGGCAGCTCGGTCCAGGCTCTCCTGGAACGCGGCCTGTTCCGCATCGCGCTCCTGGCTACCGTCGTCGTCGATGTAGGCGGCCAGCCACACCGGCAGCCGCCCGCGAGGATAGGTGTCGAGGTCGGTGCGGTATGCCTCCGGCGACAACAGCTGTTCCTCAGGAAACGGCTCCTCCCCGTAGTCGTAGTCGACCTCGATCTCCCCCTCCACGGTCAGGCCGAGGATCAATCGCCACCACGGTCCGTCGTCCAGGACGGCCGTCGAATCCCGCTGCGCGCGGGCCAGAGTCATGATGGGTTCGGTCGGCACCGCCTCCACGATCTGCTCGGGACCGGTGTAGAAGACCCGCGCCACACCCTCGGTCGTCGTCAGCGCGAATACCGCGTCGAGCCGAGTCCACTCTCGCGGCGCCGCCGCGGCCAGCTCCCGTGCCAGGTCGAAGGCCAGTTCCCGAGCCTTGTCCTCGTCCGGATCATCCGGCGCGGCATCGGTTGACGCCGGGAAAGGCACGCCGCCAACACTTTCCGACTCCGGGGCCGATCGCCCCACGCCAACAGAGCCGGGCCCCAGGGCTTGCAGTCCGTTCTCCGACAGCTCGACGTCACTCGCCTCGCGCACCGTCGCCGGGGCACCGGGCCCGATCTCGGCATGGCTACCACCGGCATCGCCGGGGACCACAGCATCACCTGTGTCGCCATCCAGATTGTCGGCAGCAGAGTCGATTCCGTCCTCGGATCCAGCCGTGACCGCCTTTCCTGCCGACCCTTTTCGCCCGGTACTACCAGCCTTACGACCTGATCGCGTGCGGCTGGCGCTGCCGGTCCCAGCGGTGGGTCCGGTGACATCCGCACTGTCGCCGACGCCACCCTCGTCAGGCTCCGGATCGCCGGCACGTGCCGGGTTCTCGGACCCGGCGGCCGTCGGGTCGGCGGGCGTGCCGAGTCCCAGCGAGAATACGACGTCGGGCGTGGCGGGATCATCGGCGCCCACCGCGAATCCGACGTCGGGTTCGGCGGTGTCCCTGATAGGGGGTGGGGTGTCCATAGTGCTCCTCGGGCGGTTACAGCGGGGGAAGGTCGGCGACCTGGATCATTTCGTTGGGGCGGCTGCGCGAGACAAGGGTGCCGCGTCCGGGCGGGAGTTTGCTGGAGCGGACATCGCCGAGCAGCACGCCCTCGTCACGGGGGGCACTCATCAGCAATGCGTCCACCGACAGGTCCTTCATCGGACCGAGTATCGGGTCGTAGAGTGCGCGCCCGGCGCCGCCCGCGCGCCGGGCGATGATCAGATGCAGGCCAACATCGCGAGCCTGCGGTAGGTATTCCAGCAGTGGCATGAGCGGATTATTGTTCGCGACCATGTCGTAGTCGTCGACCACAATATAAATCTCCGGCCCACTCCACCAATCGCGCTCGCGCAGCTGTCGCGGCGTGATGTCCGGTCCCGGAATGCGTTTGGAGAGATACCGGCCGACCTCGTCGATCGTCGGGATCGAGGTCTGCGACGAGGTGGAGTACCCGGCCAGATGGTCGCCCTCGACCACACCGAGCATGGTCCGCCGGTAGTCGACGAGGATGACCCGCGCCTGATCGGGCGTCGAGTTCTGCACGACCCCGGACACGATGTTGCGTAGTGCGGTGGTTTTGCCCGATTCGACATCGGCGAAGACGATCAGGTGCGGCTGGGCCTGGAAATCCAGGACAACCGGCTGCAGTTCGGATTCGCCCAACCCGATGACCACGCGAGTCGGCCCCTGCTCCACCCCGGCCCGGTCGGCCGCGGACAGCACCTCCGCACGCGGCACCCGCATCGGCAACATCCGCACCTCCGCGGCACGGCGTACCGGATACAACCGGCTCAGTTGTTCTTTCGCGCCGGCGACACCCTCGGAGAGCGTGGCCGGGTCGGTGGCCGAGTCCAGTCGCGGCAGTGCGAGCAGCATGTGCAGGCCGTCGGGCGTGATGCCACGGCCCGGACGTCCGGGCGGTACCAGCATGGCAGCGCGGCGGTTCATCTCTGAGTCACCGGGATCGCCCAATCGCAGTTCCAGCCGGATGCCCAGCTGGTCCTTGACCGCCGGCCGGATCTCCATCCACCGCGAGGCCGCGAGCATCAAGTGCACTCCGTAGGAAAGCCCCTGCGCGGCAATCGCATTCACCACAGGCTCCAGCGGCTCGAACTCTTCACGGAAGGCCGCCCAGCCATCGATCACCAGGAACACATCTCCGAAGGTGTCCTCTGACAGCGGATGGGCCGCTCGCTCGGACTCCGTAAGCTCCACCAGTTGCGTCTTACGCCTGCGGAATTCCTGCATGTTCTCGATGCCCAGGGCGAGAAAACGTTCCTCGCGGCGCCGCATCAGCGAGGTCAGTTCGGCAAGGGTGCGGCGTACTCGGTCGGCTTCGAGCCGACCCGCCGCCGAACCCACATGCGGCAGGCCGTTCATCGCAGCCAGCGTGCCACCGCCGAAATCCAGGCAGTAGAACTGCACCTGGTCCGGGGTGTGGGTGACGGCAGCGGCCATGATCAGGGTACGCAGCGTCGTGGATTTGCCCGACTGCGGACCACCGACCACCGCCACGTTGCCCTGGCCACCTGACAGATCCACCACCAGCACGTCGCGCTTCTGCTCGTACGGTTTGTCGATGACGCCGATCGGCAGCCGTAGCCGGCCGTTACGGTTGCCCGGCGCCCGCCAGTCCGGATCCGGCAGCAGCATATCCATCGACGGTGACACATCCAGCGGAGGCAGCCACACTTCGTGGGCTGGGCGCCCGTGTCCGCGCAACCGCCCGACCACCACCTGCAACAGCGATTCCTCCACCCCACTCGCCTCGGCGGCGGAGATCAGCGAATCCAGATCGGGCAACTCGACGCGGGTCGGCCCGCTCGGCTCGACTGCCTCGACCGCCGCGGCGGTGAAACGCCGCGGCGACTGTGCGCCGAATGTGGTACTTCCGGCCTGACGAGCTCCGCGCGGGGGCACGTAGGGACCCGAGACGTAGCAGGCGTTGAATCGCAATGGATCCGCGGCATCGGTCTTGAGGTATGCCGAACCCGGCTGACCGGGCAAATGGTAGGCGTGAGTGATACCCAGAACCTGCCGGGACTCGTTCGCGGAGAAGGTGCGTAGCCCGATCCGGTAGGACAGGTGCGAGTCCAGCCCGCGCATCCGATTTTCCTCGAGTCGCTGCGAGGCCAGCAGCAGGTGCACGCGCAGCGAGCGGCCCAGCCGCCCGATCATGACGAACAGCTCCGCGAAATCCGGCTTCTGCGAGAGTAGTTCGGAGAACTCGTCGACCACGATGAACAGCGCCGGCAGCGGGTCGAGCAGCGCTCCGGCAGCTCGAGCCCGCTCGTACTCGGTGACATTGGCGAAGTTGCCCGCCGAACGCAGCAGCTCCTGGCGGCGGTTCAGCTCGCCGGCCAGTGCGTCACGCATGCGGTCGACCATCGACAGTTCGTCCTCGAGGTTGGTGATCACCGCCGCGACATGTGGCAGCGGATCCAGGCCGAGAAATGTCGCGCCACCCTTGAAGTCGACCAGGACTAGATTGAGCAGATCCGGCGAATGCGTGGTCACCATCGAGAGCACCAGCGTGCGCAGAAACTCGGACTTACCCGAACCCGTTGCGCCGATGCACAATCCGTGCGGACCCATCCCGTTCTCGGCTGACTCCTTGATATCCAGCTCCACCGGCACCCCGTCCGGGGTCACGCCGATGGGCACCCGCAGCCGCTCCCGCGACGTCCGCGTCCGCCACGACTGCGCCGGGTCGATCTGCGCGGCATCGGAAATCTTCAGCAGCGCCATCAATCCGGGATCGGGCCGGGGCTCGTCGCTCAGTTGCACGATCTGCATCGAGGTCGACAACCGATGCGGAGCCAGCTTGCGGGCAAAATTCCCGGCGATGGCGAAGCCCACTTGGTCCGGGGTAGCGAATTTCTCGACTCCGCCAGCAGACTTCGCAGACAGTGCACCGTCGGCCACGACCAGCTGCAGTCCGCGGCGCACAGCGAGCCCGCTCTGCGGCGCGGTAAGATCCAGCAGGGTCACTGAATCCAATCCGGCCTCGGCGACCAGCCGCTCCGAGCCGTCGACGTGGCCGTCGTCGATGACCACCACCAGATGCGCACGACCGGGGGTGGGCGGTGCGTTACGCATGAACCGGCCACGTTCGAGCAGCTCGTCCGACAGCGCATCCTCCAGCTCGGCCAGCGACTCGTAGATCATCCGCACGCTACCCAGGCCGTCCCGTAGTCGCGGATGCTGCAGTTGCGGTAGCCATTTCGCCCACGCCCAATCCAGCCCGTCGGGGTCCTCACAGACGATGGCTACGGCCAGGTTGTCGGGTCCGTGAAAGGCCGTGAGCTCCAACAGCATCGCGCGGACCAGCGCCCGTGCCCGCCCGCGATCGCCCTCGATGTTCACCGCGGGAAAGGCCCGCATCGACAACGCCGTCGGCAACTCGTGCACCACCGAGTGCGTGCGTACGAAACGCCGTAGCGCCACCGTGGACACCGGCTCGAGATCCTCGACCGGAGCGGTCTCGGGCCAGGCCAGCTGGGTGGCGATGCGGTGGCTGCCGACACCGACGCGGACGTGGCCGAAATCGGGGTCATTGGGCCGCCGCTCCCACATCCGCCTGGTGCCCACCAGCGACAGCAGATCGATCGGCGCGGGGTGACTCCATTCCAGCGCCTCGCGCTGCAGCTCGCCGGTACCGCGCACGTCATCGCGCAGCTGGTCGAGGTAGCGGAAGTAGTCCTTGCGTTCCTCGTTGAGTTCGGCGGCGCTCTTCTTGCCCTGGCCACCGCGATTGAGGAACATGCCGCCCATCGACATCAGCATCATGAGCGGGAACATCAATCCGAACGGGTTGCTCAGGATACTCCGGCCCCCGGTCAGGAACATCATCGCCAGCATTCCGACCACCGCGACCACCATGACCACCGGCAGCAGTTTTGGCAGCAGTGCACCGGGCAGTGCGCGCGCAAGCTCCGGTGGCGGATTGACGATCACTTCGCCACCCGGCGGCCGCGGCGGCGCGATACGCGGCAGCCGGACGAAACCCTTGGTGCCATATGATTCGCTCAATAGTCCACACCTTCGGTCATCTTGCGGCGCGGATTGCGGCGGAACGGACCTGTGACAGCTGTGCCTGCCGCCAGGGCGAGCAGGCAGATCACACTGCCCGCCAGTGCGATCGCGCGTGGGCGCGCGTCCACCGTGGGAGGCGCCGGTTCCGGTGGCAGCAGCCGCCCGGCATCGGACGGGGCGGCCTGATCCGGCAGCTGAGCGGTGAGAGCCGCGACCGGATCGACGATGCCGTAACCGAGCCGATCGTCGTGGCCGCCAGCGGGCGCGTGCGCGGTGCGGATAATGCGGTCCATCACCTCCCGAGCAGAAAGCCCCGAAAACCGGGCACGCACCAGGGCTGCCACCCCGGCCACGAAGGCGCTCGCGAAGCTGGTGCCCTCGATGGGGTTGGGCGGGCCGTCCTGGCTGGGGATCGCATTCACCAGTCCCGTGCCACCGGGCGCACTGTCGAGAGAGTAGATCTGCGTACCCGGTGCCGCCACCGACACCCAGGGACCGGCCAGCGAGAACTGCGACGGCGATCCGTCGGGTTCGACCGACCCGACCACGAGCAGGTCCGGGCTGAACCAGGCCGGACTGGCGATGGTCTGCACCCCGGACCAGCCGGATCCGTTCTGGGCCTTGCACGCACCATCGCTCTCCACATTGCCGGCGGCAGTGACGACGACCACGTTCCTGTCAAAGGCGTACTGGACGGCCGCACCCAGCGGGCCGTCGCCGAGATCGGTACCGGTCGCGGCACAGGAGACTTCGGAGATGTTGATCACCGTTGCGCCCATATCTACCGCGTGCACGATCGCGGATGCCAAGGTCGACACCGTGCCGAAGCCCCCGGACGACATCGCCCCGGGCCGGCTTTGCGGGCTGTAGTCCTTGGCCTCGTACTCCAGGCTGAGCTGACGAATCGACAGGATCGCGGCATCCGGCGCGACACCGGCGAATCCGTCGTCGGGCCCCGCGCGCGCGGCAATGATCCCGGCAACGAAGGTGCCGTGCCCGTCGCAGTCGACCGTGCCGTCACTGCCGGATACGTAATCCCCGCCGGGAATCAGTACCGGCAGTCGTGGGTGCCGGTTCACTCCGGTGTCGATCACGGCGACGACCTGTCCCGCGCCCCGGCTGAACTGCCACGCCCGCGGTAGATCCAGCACCGACTGCTGTGCCGGGGCGGTGCGCGGCGGCGACCCGACCAGCTCCGGACGCGCGCACTGGGACCGCTGCTCGGTAGCCTCCGGCGGCCGCGGCGCCTGCCCCGCAGCCGGCGTCAGCGCCGGATTGATCGTGGGCGGCGCGAGCGCCTGCGCGGTGAGTGCGGGCGGCGTAACAGCCATTGCGGGAGCAATACTCGGACCGGTCACGATCAGCATTACCGTCACGGCCACGCCGCCTCGCAGCAGATTCATATGCTTCGGGCCAGCGAGTACAGATCCATGGTCCACAGCGCCAGCGGGACGATGACAATGATCAACAGATATTCCGCCAGCTCACCGACGCGACGCAGAACCGGGGACGGGTCGACGGTGGCGCTGGCGACTCCGATCGCCAGCGCGGCCCCCACCAGTACCAACATCCCGGCCGCGGCCGGGATTAGGGCGTCCCCCTGATGCAGGCCCATGCCGATCACCACGCCGGCCAGCGTTGTCGCGCCACCGGCGAGCAGCGTCGCGGTCTGGATCAGATCGGCGAAGGCCCGGCCGCGCACGCACAGCACCAGGCCTGCGGCAATCGCCAGCACCACACCCGGCCAGCGTTGGGCGGCAACCGAATCCGCGGCCGCCAGCGCTCCCAGCACAATGGCCACCGTGGTGCCGATGACGATGCCTGACTGGTACTCGTTGGCCGCCCGGGCGCGGCCGGCCAGGCCCGCAGCCTGCGCCACCACGGTCGCGCCGACGGCGCCGATACCCTCGATGGTCGGACGAGGTTCATGGTCGGCGGGATCGATGCGGCCTCCAGCGGTCGGAACCGGCGGCACCGGCAAGCGGGCCACCGCCGCGGCGAGCCGGGCCGCGCCCGAGAACACGGTCAATGCGATCACGAGCATACCGGCTCCGACCTTGGCGGGCGGGTGATGCCAGAGCACCATCATCGCGGCGGCCGAACCGCCCAGCAGCGTCATCGTGATGGTCGCGGCGGTCACGGTCGCGCCCACTCCCGTGAGCCGATAAGCGAGCACGACGACTACCAGGTCGACAGCGCAGGCAAGCAGCGCATGCGCGCTGCCGAACCGGGCCGGCACGAACAGCGCGGCTCCGGGCCCGAGCAACAGCAGTGCACACAGCGTCAGTACCGTGGCCACCATCGCCTGCGCATAGGCGCGCGCCATGATGGATGCCGCCACCAGCGCAGCCACCCCCGCACCGACCGCGATCCCGCCCGCAGCCACACCGTGACCTCGGTCCTTGGCGAGCACCAGCAGCACCACGGCAGCCGGTGTCCCGGCCACGGCCACGGCCACGGCCGCCCATCGGGACGCCGTGGCGGTCCAGCCGCGAAACGAATTCACCGTCAACCGCGCCACGGCATCGATGACGTCGTCGAACAGGGCGGGGACGTGAGCCGACCCCGCAGGTCGCAGAACCAGTAGTTCGCCGTCGAGCACCCCGGCCTCGGCGAGGGTGGCCTCCTGGCCGATCGGATCCTGGCCGATTCTCGCTAGCGTCCAGTGCCGAGTCGGGATCGGCGCGTCGTCCAGCTCGGTGAAATCCGGTGTGCGGGAATCGATCAGTGTGACTATCTGGTCGATCATGGCGACTATCGGGATGGTGGCGGGTAGTGCCAGATCAGCTTGCGTATTACCGCCGATCACCGACACCCGACATAACTCGGGTGCACCGGCTGTGAGTGTGTCCTGGGAAGTTTCGGTCAAGACGGATCCGTAAGTGGTCGCGGTGGTCGGATTCCGCGAAGTGTATCGACGGGAATACCTCCACGGCGACGACTATCCTCACCAGCGGGAAGCCTCTGGTGCGGCGCCGATCGTAGGGTAGATGTGTCATGGCATGTCCATAGCCTGGTCATATAAGAGTGGAGTGTCTGTCACATGTCCGGAAATCGGCAGGCGCAACAGATTTTCGATGCCGGAGTGCTGTCGCTGGGGCTGGTCGTCGACGGCCGCCAGACCGCCCCGGACCGCAACTACGCCCGCAAGGCGTTTCAGCGTGCCACCGAATGGGATCCAGCGATGGCCGACGCCTGGCTCGGCCGCGCCGCGGCTGGCGACCTGACCCGCGAGGTTATGTTCAATCTGTACCAGACCGGCACTGCGCTGGGCCGGGAACAGCGCCGGCTTGGGCTGCCACCGCGCCAGCTCGCGGGCCGCTTCGTCGTCGGCGCCTATGTCGACTACCCGCTGTGCAGTTCCGTGGAAATTGCTCTGGCATACGCGAATTCGCTCATCACCGAGGGTGAGTATGATGAGACCGAGCAGGTCCTTGACCAGCTCGCCCAGCGTCGGCGCACCGAGCCCGACACCACGGACATGAAGCTCGACGACTACATCTGCGCCTATGTCCGGGCACACCTGCACCACACCACGCAGCGCTGGAGCGATGTGATGACCGTGCTGGCCGGTTCTGCCGACTGGACCGACGCGTACCTGGCCACCGGTGCTCACGTGATGGTCGGCTCGGCCTGTGCTCAGCTGGGATTGTTCGGCGAGGCGATCCGGCGACTGGAGCTGGCCGAGTCGGGCCCGATCCCGGCCGCCCGCACCGCCGCCATGTATTGCCATGGGCTGTGCCTGCGCGAACAGGGACATGAGGATCAGGCGCGCGGCCTGTTCGAGCAGGTCTATTCGGAGGCGCCGGATTTCGAGGCCAATGCCGCGGCCCTGCGCGATCCGAAGTTCCGGCTGACCCTCACCACCCGTGAGCTGATCACCGCCCGTACCGACCCCTGGGATCCAGCCTCGGCACCCGACTCAGCCGAATCCGAGCGCCGTGAGCAGCGTGACAACGCCGGCCAGACCCTGCTCCGGGCACGTACCGAACTCGATGCGCAGGTTGGCCTCGACGCCGTGAAAACTCAGGTGGCAAAGCTGCAATCGACCGCGCTGCTGGCAAAGGTCCGGGCCGACAAGGGTTTGGCGAGCACACCACGCGGCCAGCATCTGGCCTTCACCGGCCCGCCTGGCACCGGAAAGACCACCGTCGCTCGGGTGGTCGCCAAAATCTATTGCGGCTTGGGGATTTTGAAGACGGACAAAGTGGTCGAGGCGAAGCGGATGGACTTCGTCGGACAACACCTGGGTAGTACTGCGATCAAGACCTCGGCGCTGATCGACAGCGCGATGGATGGAGTGCTGTTCATCGACGAGGCCTACACGCTGATTCAGACCGGCCTGTCCGGAGGTGACGCCTTCGGACATGAGGCGATCGATACCCTGTTGGCGCGCATGGAGAACGACCGCGATCGACTGGTCGTCATCATCGCTGGCTACGACGGTGAGATCGAGCGGCTGCTGGCCTCCAACGACGGGCTGGCATCGCGGTTCTCCAAGCGGATCAGATTCGACTCCTATACCGCCGACGAGCTCGGTGAGATCGGTAAAGTCGTTGCCACCAAACGTGACTCGACGATATCGGAGCAGGCGCTCGAGCTGTTCATCCGGGCGTGCCGCCCACTCTACGAACAGCAACGCGTCGACGCGAGCGGCACACCACGGCGCATCATAGATATTGTCGGCAATGGGCGGTTCGTCCGCAACGTCATCGAGGCCGCCGAGGAGGAGCGCGAATACCGGCTCACCGGCGAGGGGAACAACCTCGACCTGGCAGATATCAAGGAGGACGTGCTGATGCGGATCGAGGCCGAGGATATGCGCAGGGCGCTGTCCGAAGTACTTGATGCACTCGGCGGCTGAACCGGGGGGTCCATCACCGAGGATCATCGTTACTCAGGCGTGCCCCGGTGTCCGGCAGCAGCGCGCCGCGAGTTCCAGCGGTTCTTGGCCCAGAGAGCGATCCGGGCCCGGTGTCGTCGCCACCATGTGACCGCCCACACGGTGTGGAGGCTGGCGAGAATCAGCAGGACGATGCTGCTGTCGAGGTTGGTCATCGGTGATCGGCTGGGTCCGATGCGGGTTACCGCGTGTGAGATCAGGGTCAGGTCGGTGGGGACGGTGAACGCGGCCATCGCGGCTAGGCAGAGCACGGTTCCGGCGACGAGGACGATACTGTAGACGCGCACGGCCCGGCGTTCGTGTTGTGGCAATCGAGCAGAACCATCAGGCATAGAATACAAACCGAATGGTTCGCCTCCACGAAGATCAATTCCAGGCGAAGGCGAACCACAGGCTATCGGCAACTGCCGTCAGTTACCGTTCGCCCCACTGGGCGTGGCAGTCTCCTTCTTGTCCAGCGGACGAATCGAAATCTCGGCCGGACGCTCACCGGAGGGGCGAACCGTGGTGTCAATTTCTTTCATGACTGCACTCCTTATCTAATTCGGCCCTGCCGCCAACCGGTTGCGATGGGCGGCACTGGCCAACCGACGACCATCAATTTATCCGTACTGTCTCGAAACATGATTCCCCAAATTTGGAAGCATGATCTTGCGATAAAATAGTCCGTAGTCGGAAATATGTCCGCGAGAAAGGTATTATTACGCTGTAACCTTCAAGGGCCGTTCATACCCCCGTGCGTATCGCAGTCCGTACCCGTCCGGCGACCCGGGGGTTACTGACCGGTGGGGAGGGTGTCGTGGGCGATCATTGCGGCGTCCCTGCTGAGCGTCGGACCGCCGGCGAGGCGGCCGATGATCTCCCAGGGGGCGGGTTTCGGGGTATCGGGCAGACCGAGGATTTTTGCGGTCGCGAGATCCGGTATGCCGTAGCGGATTCCGGTGTCGGAGATGTAGCACAGACCATCCTTGCGGACGCTGTCCGGGGCAATTCCGGTGATCTGTACGAATTCTCCGGAGAAGGGAGGCAGGTAGACCGCGTCCACGCGGTCGGGACTGCCGTCGCCGTCGGCCATCTGCACGGGGGTCGCCGCGGGAGACAGCGGCCAGGACGCGCCGACCAGGAAGGTCAGGGCGGCATCCTGATTGTCGCTGGGCCGCGACCACATAGCGCATGCCACCGGAGACGGGTCGATGGGCAGGATCGTCGGGCGCTGCCCGGGAAAGCTGTCGATCGGCAAGGTGTGCACGACCGGTATGCCCGCCAGCAGATCCGGTGCCACAGTGGCGATCTGACTGGCGCCGAACGAGTCGGCATCGCGAATCACCTCCGCAGCGAACGGCGAAACCTGTTGCACCCCATTGGCCAAGACGACATACAGTTCACTGGAACCGACATTGTTGACCTGGATCACCTGGCCGACCTTGGTGCCGGACACCGGGCCCGGCTGCCCCGCCTGTCCGATCACAGGTGGGTCCAGCGCCGGCACCGGCACGGTGGCGTCCAGCAGCGCGGTCCCGATCGGGCGCGGCTGTACACCTTCCAGATCGAGCGATCGCACAATCGCATCGTTGTCCGGATTCACCTCCGCGCGCCTACCATCGAACAGCAGATACGTCTTACCCTCGCTGGAAACTAACAGCGCCTCATCCGGGGCGAGCGCGTGCATGCCGTCGGACAGATCGGGGCTACCGGCGGCCACCAGTGTCGACGATCCCGCGATCGGCGTCATCGACTGGCACAGCGTCCAATTCGAGCCGCTCGACGCGGATCCCGGCAAGGCGGCGGGCGCACCGGGGATGCCGAGCAGCGGTCCGCGCGCATAGCTCGTCAGCTTGGACTCGGCGACGGAGTCGGGCGTCTCGGCGGTACCGGCGATCAGCCGGGCCGATGTGAGGTTCAGGACAGGGTCGAGTTTGCCGTCCTGCTGGATCACATACAGCCCGCCGCTACTCTTGCCCGAGATGATGTGCGCATTGCCGACCGCGCCCTGCGGGTGCAGTAGTCCGAGCACCGCGCACGCGCCGAGGGCCAGCGCCCCGAGCACCCCGCCCACCAACAACGAGCGGAATTGCACGCTCATCGGGTCGTGCAGCATGCGCACGTCGCGTCGGATCAGCGCGTGTTCGAGCCGTCTGACGAGGAACAGGTATCCGTTGACCTGGGCTCTGGTGGTCAACTGTGAGGGCATGAAGGATTCTCCAGGAGGAGTCGGCTCTGGTGGTGTCCGCCGCGGGGCTCATGCTTCGGCGGCGGCCCGCCGGGCGGGCCGCCGCCGAGACGAGCCATCGGGATCAGATGTTCATGATTGCGTTGCCGACGCTCGAGTCGACATGCATCGTCGCGTCCAGTGCCTGCCCGGCAGCCTTGTTGGCGCCCTGGAGCGCCTCGATCACCTGACTGATCGCCTGATTGGCAGACTGGTATGCCTGCTGGAAATTTCCGACCGCACCACCCTGCCAGTTCGCGACCACCGTATCGTGGTCTTTCTTAAGAGACTGCTGCTGGTTGGTGAGGGCGCCGATGTACCCGTTCATATCGGACGTCATCTGAGTGATCGATCCGACGTTGTATCGTTGCATTGTCATATCGGAAATCCTTTCTAGAGGTTGAGGACGCTGCCGGCGTTGTTGATGGTGTGGGCATGGCTCTGCTCTGTCTCGGCGAAATTTTTGCTGCCGGCACCCAATACGGTAGCGAGACTGTCCAGCTTGTTGTTGAGATTATTGAGACTCGGGATGATCTGATCCTGGTGCAGGTTCAGGTGCGCTTTCTGTGCCTCACCTGCCCATCCGGCACCTTGCACACCGGTCACGGCAGCCATGATCTGTTTTGCGGTGGTGCGGATTGCTTCCACCTGCTCGGACATACTACTGACGGCCGAATTGTATTCTTCCTGATGGATCTCATAATTCTGAGCGGCCATGAATTCATACCTTTCAATAAGAAGATTGTCTGTCGCTGCGAATAATGCATTGCGGGTGTGCTATGGCATCCACCTTCCTCCCGGCAGCGAACCGACCACGCCCGAAATAGCTTGGGCGAGGCGGTGATCACTGCCGGGTGCGAAGGTCGACCACGCCTCACCGGCGGCGGTCAGGCTGGGGCCGGCGATGATTCGCCCGCGGTCGGTGTCGTAGACCGCGGCCGCCGACGACGAGCGGATAGCGATCCCGTTCTCGTGGCTGTAGGCGACGATCTCGGCGCGGGATCGGCAGCGGGACATGGCCATGCCGTATTCCGCCGCATCACGGTCGCCGATGCCGAGGCCGTAGGCCAGGTCGGTGAAGTCGGCTGAACTGGTTGCCGCATCGAGACGCTCGCGTAGCACAACGGCCGGCACGCTGAACGCCACGATATCGGCGGGCACGAGCGCGGGCAGCGCCCGGCGCAGCAGCCGGGCCAGCACGGTCGGCGTGCCGTCGGCCCACACGGTCGAGATCTCGAACTCGTCGCCATCCCGAATCGCCAGCGCATGGGTGAACCCCGACCGCGCCAGGCATACCCGCCGGACACCGTGCTCATCGACGATACGAGCCACCAACTGCCGATCGGGCCGTGCGAGCGCGGTCAGCGCGAGCGCCAGATCCTCTGCTACGTCGCCGTATTCGTCGACCAATCCAGCGGAGACCAAGTGGGACGCGGCGGCCCACCGCGCCGCATCCAACTCCTCGACCGTGTCGTGCCGGTGCGAGACCGCAAGCACGACAGGAAAATCCGGGAGCCCGAGCATGTCGGCCACCGTCAGCAGCAGGTCGTCGGTCACCCTGATCATGTGCCCTCCATCCCTGTGCTCGAGTGACTCGGGGGTACAGCAATGTCCCCGAGTACCGCGGGGGCCGCAGCGATAGCCGTGCTCAGGCCGACCGGAACCCCACCGGCGTCGGCGGCACGCACCGGGAACTGGACCGACTCATGCTCGATGGCAGCGGAATCGGTTGCGCCACCGAGCATGCCCGGTACCGCCGGCGCGGTCGCGGGCTGTATTGCCGCGGTTACGGATACGACCGGCTCGGCACTCTCCCCCTCGAGCGCCCGCACCGGTGCGGGCTCGGCTCGGTAGGCGGCGGGAGCCGACGGCTGTACGGCAACGGCGACCGGCCCTGCAGCGTGAGCCGCCTCGGTCACAGGCATCGGCTCCCGCTGTGCGACAGTGGGAGCCGCCGAACGCCGCTCGGCAACCAGCGCCGTCTCGGTGGTGAGCACGGGCGGATGTTGTTGCGGCCACGGCTCGGCCAGCGGGGTAGTCGCTATCTCGTACTGTCGCATCGCCTCCGCCGCCAGGGAGGTAACCGTGTCGGCGCGGTCCTCGAGTTCCGCCGAGATCCCCGTCACCGGGCCACCCAGCGAGATTCCATGTGTCAGTGTGTCGCTGAGCTGCTGCAGGACCGCCAGGTCGGTGGCGCCGGGCATCGCCACAACCGCTGTCTGGTAGGCAGCGGCCTGCGCGGCAGCACGATTCGCGGTGTCGGCGGTGGCCGCGGCGGTGTCGTCGAGCCAATGCTGCAATGCTGTCACCCGGGCGACAACGGCATCACCGGTGTCGGAGCGCCAGCCCCTGCCCAGCACGAGAAGGATGGCCCGGTATTCGGCGGTAGCCTCGGACAGCCCGGCGGCCAGGCGCTCGAAGGCGCCGGCCGCCTCGGCCATGGGGCGCGCACCGGGCCCGGTGGTCACCTCACGCACGAGCTGGTCGGCCGGTACGGCCTCCCAGACTCGCCCGGTGAACCCGGCTTCCCACGGTGATCCCATCGCGTCCTGCCCTACAGCTTCCGGAATCCGGCGGCGTTGTCTGCCTCGGAGTAGCCGACGGTCTGCGCGTGGGAGCGCAGATTCGCGGCCAGCTTTCGCAATTCGTGCACACCCGCGGCATAGCCGCGCTGATAGTCGGCCGAGACGTCGTTGAACGTCCGGGCCGCCCGCTGCGAAACCTCGTCGACGGCGGCCGGGACCACCGTCATCGACCGTGACGACTGCCGCAGGTTCCCGTCCAGCCGGTCGGCCAGCGCATCCAAGCGCTCGGCGGCCATCCCGACCCCGATGGGATCGAATTCCATTGCCCCATTCATGCTTTCACCTCCACAGCCGTTCGCGCGAGCGAACAGACGAGCCGGGAAGGGCGTTTATGGCGCCAGTAGTTACCGATGGCCGCCTGCGTTCGGTCGCAGTCGCCTCACTTCCTGTCGCTCTGTTCATGAGTGCTCCGATCCGGTCCTCAGAGAGTCAGCGCGTCGTCGGCGGGACCGGACGGCTTCGCAGTGGCCCCGACCACCGGCGTGACCAGGCCATCCAGCTCGCCGACCACTTCGTCGCCGTGCTGAGCTTGCACACCTGCCCCGTGGACCTCGTCATCGGTGATGCCCGCGCGCCCCAGCATCCCGGGCCCGCCCATCGGCGGCATCATGGGTGCGCCTGCCCGGGCCGCGGTATCGGCCGCGGCCATCGAGGTGTTCTCGGTGGTAGCTACCGACGCCGGGTCGGTATGCGCGGTCACGTCCCCGAGTGATTGTTCGACCGGCGACCCCAACACGGTCGCTTGCAGGGGTTCCCCCACCACCGGGGCGCCCACCTCGGACATCACCGCTCCGGAGCCGAGACCGCCACCGAATCCGCCCGCGGCGGACAGTGTTTCGGACGGAAGCGCAATCGGCATACCGACCGACAACGGTGCGAACGCCATGGCATCGGGGGATGCTCCGGCCACCGGGGCCAGTTGTGACATCGGCTGCAATGCACCCTGCAGCACGTCCGCGCCCTGTGTGGCTGCGTTCCCGACCGTCGCAGCGGTGCCGGTCGCGCTATTCGCGGTGACAGCAGCGGATTTCGCCGTTGTGGTGGCCGCCTTGGCGGCGTTCGTGACGGCGGTCTTTGCGGTCGTCTTCGCGGTCGAACTCGCGACCTGCGTGGGATCTGGAGTGCTGGTGATCGGCACCGGCTGGCCGACCGCGGTCATCTGTGCCGCAAGAACACCCAATTCGGCCTTCACGTGCGCGACCACCGCGGCCGCCTCCGCCGACGCCTCAGCCGCTGCGGCCGCCGCGAACGGGGCACCTCCCGGCACGGCGGCCGAGGCTGCGAGCTCGGCGGCGAGTTTCACAGTGATGGCGGCCAATTCGGCGTTACCGATCTGAACCACGGTAGCGGCCGCACCGACCAGTGCCGACATCCCCGTGGCCTGTTCCGCTACGGCGGTTGTATTGCTCTGTGCCTCACTGGATTTAGTGGCGGCCGCCTGCGTTCCCGAACCCTCCAGCGAGGTGAGCAGGCTCAGGGCACTCGAGCCGAGCGAAAGCGCCTGGGTCAGACCGTTGGCCACGCCCGATAAGACCTGGGTGGGGTCGACTGCACCCATCGCCCCCAGTTGTCCGGTGCCCAGGTTGCCGAACATGTCGGTGATCGGTTTGAGTAGCGTCGCGGGGTCCAGTTGGGGCAGCGGCGGCAGCCCGGGCAGCGGCGGCAGCGGCGGAAACTGTGGCAGCGGCGGAATACCCATGCTTGCCAGTACCGTCTCGACCGGCTGATGCAGCAGCGGACCGGCCGGGCTGCTGTTGAGGAGGTCCTGCACGGTGGGCGGGATCGGGGCGGGTGCGGGCTGTCCGGTCATGCGGGCTCGACACTGCTTGCATCGGATTCCGTTGTGGTGGAGGCCGATTGGTCCGGTGCCGCCGACGATGACTGGGCAGCCACGGGCGCTTGCGATTGGCTGTAGTCGGTACCGGTCGCGGGCCGCGCAGCCGCTACGGCACCCGGTACCGTCCCCGGTCGGCCGGGCGTCTGCTGGTTTGCCGTGGGCGCCTGCTGATTCTGACCCGCCACCGCCTGCTGATTCGCCGTAGCGGTGTGCTGATTTGCCAACGTCTGCTGAGTCGCCGCCGCCTGCTGCCCGGCCGTCGCCAGTTGTCCTGCTGCGCTGGTGAGAACTCCGGCCCCCTGACTCGCCACCTGTAGCAACTCGGAGGCCTCACTCGCCAGCTGGCTGCTACTGGACGACGCCGACGAAACTGAGGAGGCTGCCGACGAAACCGGGGAGGCGGTAAGCGAACTCGCATCCAGCCCTGGCGTGACGAACGATGCCGCCGAATCGGCCTCGGTCAGGTCGTAGCCTGCCGCACCCGCATGTGCGGTCGCACCGATGGCCCCATACACACCCGCCAGTTGTGCAACCGCTCGGGCGTGGTTCGCCTGCGCTCCGGCAAAGGCGGCCAGGAACTCGGACCCGATCGGCCCTAATGCCGTTGCGGCGGCAGCCGTCGTCGCGGCCTGGTCGATCGTGCCCGCGGTCTGTGTCATCACACCTTGGGTGAAGTGGACATCACCGAACTGCCGCAGCAGATCGGTCACCATGGTTACATCGGCCATCTGGCGCCTTCCTCGGGCGTTGTTCGATCGGCAACGGCGACAGGCGATGTCATATCCTCGCCCGCATTGAATGCCCCGATCAGCGCACCGTGCTCGGCGAAGGCGCGGCCCGCGGCCCGCTCGGCAGTCGCGACCAGGGTTCGCCCGAATTCCCGGGAGGACAGCCGCGAAATCGCCGCAGAGAGGCGCAGATCCACCGGTTCGCCGTTGCCATCGACGACCACTGTGACGGTCCCGTCGGGTGAGGTCTCCTCGGCGCGGATCGCCCGAAGTTGTTCGGTGAGCAGACTCAGCCGTTCGGCGTTGTCGCGCAGCTCAACCAATGTGGTGTCGACGTCACCCATCACACCTCCCCCTGCGGGAATCGGCATCATGCGTTCCTCATCTCACCCGGTCGATTGCCGACCCCATTGGATTGGTCACCGACGGTACATCTCCGGGAGCAATGTTGCGTACGGCAGCTTCCCGGGGTTGGGGAGTGCTAAACCGCAGGTCACGACGACTCTGACCGCATGGCCGAACGACCGCAGATCCAGGGCGCGGCCGCGAGGCTTCCCCGGCACCCGCTTCCCACCAGTGACGACTGCGACTTTGCGGGATCTTGCTCACGCGCAGTACATTGTGCCGACCGGGCGAGGGACCGGATAGAAGAGAGATGCACTATGCGCAGTTTGGCCGATTTCGCCACTCTGAGTTCTGAACAGCTGGAAGCCCAGCTCAATCCGGTTTTGCGTGTCGCACTTGACCACAACCGGAAGAATATCCAGATTAGTGAGGATATTCCCCAAGCAAACGCCACTTCGGGATTTGGGTCATTCATCGACCCCGTCGCGTAGTTTCGAGCTTGCACACTCGGCGTCGCTAAAAGAATGCCGAATATTTGCGGTATCGACTTATTTGACATCGATGTCGCGATCTGGATCCGGACTACCCACAGTGGTTCCGGACGCTAAATACTGTGGGTAATCCTACGCCTAGCGAAATCCGAGAGGACCCCATGAAAGACCATGGAGCACCTACTCCGGCGCGACAATCATCGGTTCCTTATTTCGATCTGCGACAAAATACAGGTCCGATGTGCCCCCGAGTCACTGCGTTGGCAGACCGTGGCGTCGGCGTATGAGCACTTTACGCATTTACACCCAACGTGATTTTCTGTTGTTATGGTCCGGCAATGTAACCTCACTCGTGGGTTTCTACGGTATCCGAATCGCGTATCCGATGCTGATGCTGGCGGTGACCGGATCTGCGGCAGCAGCCGGATGGATAGGATTTGCACTCAGCGTCCCGACGCTACTGTTTGCCATGCCCGTCGGTGTAGTGGCCGATCGGTACAACACGCTACGTATCATCGGAGCATGCCAGATCGCCGGCGCGGCCGGAACGTGTATGGCAATCGCCGTGATCTCGACGCGATTGCCGCACAGCGGGGTAATTCTCGACATCGCGGCATTTATCGAGGGCACAGCGTATGTCTTCATCGGAGTAAGCGAAGTCGGTGCAGTTCGTGATGTGGTCACACCCGAACAACGCTCGGCGGCATACTCGTTCGTCGAAGCCGAACAGCCGATCGCTATCCTGGTCGGCCGGGCCGCCGGTGCCGCGATCTACGGCGTAGCACGCTGGCTACCGTTCGCAGCCAATGCCATGTCATATGCATATTGCCTGCTGGCGGTATGCCTGATCCGGTCGAAACCGGCGGCGCCCCAATCGACGACACCCGGGGGCCGGTCAGCCTACCGCGAGATGGTCGACGGCCTGCGAGCGGTGTGGACCGAACCGCTGCTACGGGCCTCGACCGCGGCGATCGCGATATCGAATGTTGTCATTCAGATCGTTCTGCTGCTCATCCTGGTCGAGTTGAAGGCGGCCGGCCAGCCGCCCTGGGCGGCCGGTGTCGTGCTCGCCGCCGCGGGAGTGGGCGGGGTGTTGGGCGCGACTATAGCGACGCGGCTCACCGAGCGGGTACCGGCGCGGTTCGTATACCTCGGAGCGCTGTGGGCGTGGACGTTACTGCTGGTGCCCGTTGCCTTGACCACCAACCCCATTGTGCTGGCGATCTGCTGGGGTGGCGTCGGCGGTGTCGGTGTGGCCAGCAATGTCGCATTGACCGTATATCAGGTCGGGATCATTCCGGAGGCGACACTGGGCCGGGCCATTGCCACTATGGGGCTGGTTTGCCAGGCCGGGGTGGCGCTCGGCGCGCTCGCCGCGGGATATCTGATCTCGGCCTTCGGGGTCATGACAACCCGGTGGGTGGTGCTGGCCGGAATGTTCATCTTGGCGGTGACTGCCGTGACCGTGGCGCCCTCCCCCGCCCGGCGTGATCGAACGGCAGTGCCGACCTAGCGATCCGGATCGTCACGGCGGCGGATCGGCAACATGCGACAGAAGCGAAAGGAAAGTCTCCATGACAAAGGTGGAATTATCGCTCGGCCTACCGTCGGCAGAACCAGAATGGCCGGCTGCCGGACTGGATATCGCAAGCCTGATTGCGAACGGCTGGCAGCCGCTGCCATTCAGTGAATTCGTGATCAAAGTACACAGTCGATGCAATCTCGCATGCGACTACTGCTACATGTACGAAATGGCCGACCAAAGCTGGCGCGGACAGCCGATGACAATGAGCGAGGAAGTTTTTGCTGCGACCTGCCGGACCATCGGCGAGCATGCGCGCCGATATTCGCTTCCCGAGATCCGGATGATCTTTCATGGCGGCGAGCCGCTTATGGCAGGCCACGAGAAGATCGAGTATTATGCACGCCACGCGCACGAAGCCTTGGATTCGGTGAGCCAGGTGCGTCTGGGTATGCAAACCAACGGCGTTCTGCTCGACGAGGAATTCCTGAACACCTGCGATCGGTGGGGAATTCGGGTGGCAGTCAGCATCGATGGTGATCGTGAAGGACACGACAGGCATAGAAAATACCGGCGCGGCACCGGCAGTTACGATGATGTCACGACAGGCTTGGAACTGCTGGGCAGCCCAGCGTATCGGCATCTATTCTCCGGGCTGCTGTGCACGATCGATGTGGCGAACGACCCGATCGCCACCTATGAGGCGATGGTACGGTTCCATCCGCCGGCTGTCGACTTTCTGCTGCCGCACGGCAACTGGACCACACCACCGCCGCTCAAAGGATCCGATCCGTCCGGGACACAGTATGCGGACTGGCTCATCGCCATCTTCAACCGATGGTATCGAGCCCCGATGGAGGAAACGCAGGTACGGCTGTTCGGCGACATTATCGAATTGTTGCTGGGTGGAACACGGTCTGCGGAGTCGATCGGGCTATCGCCGATAGCCCTCGCGGTATTCGAGACCGACGGAACGGTCGAGCAAATCGACGAACTAAAGTCTGCGTTCGCCGGTGCGACGAAACTGGAGTTGACCAGAGGAGGAAACCCACTGGATGCGGCGCTGCTCGAGCCGGCGATCGTGGCACGACAGATCGGTGTGGAGGCACTGGGCGAGGTTTGCCGGGCATGTCCGATTCATCAGATCTGCGGTGGCGGCCACTATGTGCACCGGTATCGCGCAGGCACTGGATTCCGGAATCAATCCGTCTACTGCTCGGATCTGACGAAAATCATCCGGCACATCGAGTCCACCATACACACCGATATGACAGCCGCGCTGTCTCGGTGAGCCGAAGGTGACCTGCGGAGGCCGAGAGCAAGAATGGGCACAACAAACCAGAATGGAGGTGCCGGAAATTCCCAGTAGAGGGAATCGCCGATATTACGATTCTTAGTACTCACATGTATCATCAAGAATTGGGTGACCATTCCGTCATCCTTCACCAGGAGGAATAATCATGACCGCTCCCACTACCGAGTTCAGTCTTGCCGAATTGCTGACAATGGACCCGGAGAAGTTGTTCACCGAATCCGATCCCGTACTGGCGGCCGCGGTCGAGCGCCGCCTGAGCACAGTCACGGCCAGGGGTGTAATCGGCACTTTCAACGCATTCATCGACCCTGTCCTGTAAAGGCAGCGCAACTGTGTGATCCTCGTGAGCTGTCCGCTGCGGCGTACAGCTCACTTGGTCCCACTGACGAGGATTTCGGAATGACAGGGATAGCAGCGGGTATCGAAGAGGCGGTAGCCGACCTGGGTACCGGATATGGAAAAGAATCGACGGTGGCGGCCCTGCGCGACGGGATACTGAAGGCTCGCCTGATCATGTTGACCCAACTGCTTCGTACGGCCGTAGCGCGAGTTCCCGATGATGCCGAGAAGGGCGGACTCAGCACGGCCTTTCAGATCCTCAGCGATGTGCAGTCATCACATCCCGAGGTGATCGATGAGTTGCTCTCCGCGCCGAATACCGGGGAATGGCTCATGGTGGCCTTGCACAGAATCAACACCCTCGACAGTGCCCCCGAGCCGGGACCGCCGGTATGGGCTGATTTCGGCTATTTGGGATGGCTTGCTGCCGTCGGCTCCATCGCAGCACAGGCGAAAGGAACGATGACCGTCGTCGTTCGCAACGGGATGGTCTTACTGCCTGGTATCGGCCTGGTCAAGCTCAGTGCGGCGGAATATCACGGACACTGCGAACTATCGTGGAAAGCCCACGACCGGTTACGATTTACCGTCGGCGACTGGACCGTGAACGTGTCACGCACCGAAGAACGTCCCGAATGGCTGCCATTACGAAGATTGCATGCGAATAACGAAGACAGGCTGCAGGTCCAACTCGACGATCTCGATCCATTTCGCGCCTTGAACGCGACACCCGGAATCATCGACCCGTTCCTCGGTAACATCAAGAACCAGGAAGAAGCATACGCACCCAGATTGACCCGGGCGCAAGCGGAGACATGGCAGCGGAAATTTGCTGAAGCTATCCATCTGCTGCACAATGAGTACCCCGGATATTTCCAATCCATGGGCAACTACCTGCACAGCATTGTGCCGCTGAACGCCGTGCCGATTGTGGCGAGCAGCAGCCACACCGCGGCGGACGGATTCGGCGCGGTATATTCAACGGCTCCGGCCGATGAGTGCCAGTTCGCTCTGACGCTGATCCACGAGTTTCAGCACGGCAAGTTCAATCTCTTGCTGGATCAGGCGGCTTTGGTGAAGCCGAACAACCAATGCAACCTCTATGCACCCTGGCGTGACGATCCACGCCCGATTACAGGCTTGATGCATGGGATCTACGCGCATTTCGGGGTGACCGATTTCTGGCGGATCCACCGCCACCGCGAGTGCCATCGGTCCGTCTCGGCGCACACCGAGTTCGCGCTGTGGGGGATGCAGGTGGAAGCCGCGATCATCGAGGCACGAAACTCCGGTCTGCTGACCGATCTCGGCGAGTCCTTCGTGGAAACCCTTGCCGCAGGCATGGATCGCTGGCGCGCCGAACACATCCCGGACGAGGCCCGGCGAATTGCCACGGAATCCGCGATCGCCCATCGCACATTCTGGTGTGTGCGCAATCGACGCCCGTCTAGTGCCGGTGTTGCAGAGCTGGTCGCGCGCATACGAGCCGGGATTCCGGCTCCAGCGCGATTGCCGGAGTCTGAGTTGGTGGATCAACAACGCATCCCCCACCACCATCGTCGGCTGCCGCTGATGCTGCACCTCAAACGTTCAGGACAACACAGTAACCCGGTAGTGGATATCCCCGGCACCTTGCCCGGCGACCGGGCATACGTATCCAGCGATATCACCAGCGCCGCCGCACTCTACTCCGAAGTCCTGCACAAGGACCCGCTGTACCCACAGGCATGGGCGGGTTTGGCTCTGGCCCTGCCCCGACTACACCCCGATATCGACTTCACGATACTGCACGAGCACGGCGAGATCGTCGCCCACCTGTACGAGAAATTGAGCGAGAATGATAGCTACCATCCGGAGGAGTTGATTCGATGGCTGCTCGGTTCGTAACGAATGTGGCGCAACGTCCGGCGGCAGGACGCCTATTTCTCATGTGCAGATGGCCCGTTGACAATTCCACTAAGACTTGACACGCTTAAATATGTATGCTTCCTAAGATTTCCTATAAGACTCCAACACAAGATAGCCTATGGCCGTGTTGACGATTTCGGCAGTTCAGCGAGAAATTCTCGGACAGTGGTCCCGAATCACATAGAAAATGAGTCATGGCAGCTTCACTTGTTTCGGCCGGGAACGCGATCGGGATGCCCGTCGATAACGGCGCGAGCGTCGTGGTATCGGGAGAGAACTCCGGCCACCAGAGGCAGCTGTCCAAAAGCTACGACACCGGCTGCAGCGGCATCCGTGCCCTGCGTAGGTCCGTTCCCGGCCGTCATGGCGGTGTCCGGTCGCGCTCTTCGCGGCGACAGCAGCGGATTTCGCCGTAGCGGCCGCCTTGGTCATCTGGACTCGTCGAACAACGACACCGGCGGTGGCCAACCGAGCGATCCACTGATGTAGAACCGCGGTCCCTAGGCGACAATGGTCAAAGGCTCGGCATGCACATTATCGGTGAGGTCGGGCACTTTTCGATCCGAGGTTGTCCGGGAGCGCGTCCGCCAGAACAACCACTGGACGATGATCACCGGACCGAGCACTGATTGCAGCGGAAAACCGTCAGGGAAGAAGCCAGCGAACTGCATCCACTGCGCGGACAGCATGACCAAGGCATTCAGTACGATTGCACTCCAGAGGGCGGTTCGACCATAGGCTCTGTGCACCACCAAAGGCCAGATCGCAAGCACGATGCAGTCACCGAGTCCATAGAATGCGGTCGCGGAGTTCCAGGGAATCGACAGAAATGGGGAGAACGGAAAATTCTGGACACGATGCACTAAATCGGATGTCGTCGAACCAAGTCCGGTAAAGACCGTATCGTATCCAGCGAGAATTGCAGCCAGTGCCGCACCATGGCCGGGTTTCATGCCAGCCTGCGCCCACAGGCTGGCTACGCCGACGACGGCGACGATCATCACAATGTCGTTCACGGCGGCGAGAGCAACCCGCGTCGAAACTAGATAGACAACTACGTCCGCACCGCACAGCAACAGGCTGGCCAGTGCGGCGAAGCGATCGCCCATCAGCGGCGACAGCACCATCTGCACTATCCCGAACAAAATCACCCCGAACCACGCCGAAACGATGGTCGGCGGAATATGCAGGTAGACAAGCGGCATAACTACCAGGGCGACGCCGAGGACCACGATGTCACCCCATGTGACGACTCCGATCGGCGGCCGGGAAATGCGTACCCTTGCCCCGTACCACAGGGTTGCACCGACGGTCACCATGATTAACACCCCGAGAACGACATTGTCGACGATGGTCATACGACTGTTCCGGCCTTGGGTTTACTCACGTGGCTGTCCTCCCGCAGATCCGCACGGAGCAGGCAGGGCTCAGGCAGCTCATCCCGATCCTCGACCAGGACGATCGCATGCAGCGGAAGATTCGAATCGGCAATACGTTGCTCGAGTCGCGCCACCAGAGATCGATGTGCTCGATCAGCCACCACGTACAGTATCGGGTGGTTGGCATCCTGGTTGTCGAGTACATATCGCGTCGGCAACGACAGCTCTTCCTCGGACTGGAGAAGTTCCAGCGCCTCGCGGTCGGTAACCCGAGGTATCGGCGCCCCTACCGGCAAGCGGCCCATGATCGGCGATACCGCAGGCAAGAGGGCCAGACTGCACGTTCGGATCTCGTCAGCGGACGGAACCCGGACCAGATCCCTGGTGTCGTAACGTAGCAACCTTGTAGTATCGCGATAATGCGCAAACGGCGTGACGGTAATAGTACCGATGGCCCCGGGAAGTGCCGGCCGCCCGGTCCCGGGATCCAGTATTTCGATGTAACCTTGATCGCTTGGGATGTGCAGATGCTTATGCTCGCAGCCTATTCCGCCGATCGGAAGTATCTCGGTGGCTCCGTATGTTTCGATGACCTCCGCACCAAATACCCGGCCAGCCCGTTCCACCAACGCCTCGGTGACTATCTCACCGCCGACAGAAATAGTGCCGATATCGAAGTCGTCGCTTTTTCTACCAGACCGCTCGGCATGCTCGACAAGTGCGGCGAGATGGGATGCAACGATATTCAGATGAGTTGCCTTCGCGGACTTTCCGTGAAGATGGATCGGTGAGGCCAAGAGGTCTACCGTAGTGGCCGGGTCACGAATTCCCATATCGATCAGACCGGCTCCGATCATTGCGATCGTGCCTCGAAAGAGCGTACCGGCCAACGACCGCGCAGGCACGCATTGGACGAAGACATGCTCAGGGCGTACACCGTCGCTCATCATCATCGACATCGCTTGAAATGCGGTGGTGACTTCCATCTCATAACGTGACAGCCAGATGGAGGTGGGTGATCCTGTCGTGCCGGTACTACTGGCAAACAAGGCCGGCTGTGCTCCCTGCCAAACGAAGGCGGACAGGTCGGCTTTGAGGGCGGACTTCGGCGTGGGTCCTATCGTTTCCAGAGCGCTGACACCAGCGGTGGTCGATCCAAGGCCTCGGTCGGCCAAGCGCGCGCGATAGTACGGCGTCCCACTGACTGCTTGCCTGATCGCTCGGGCCACATGCCGCTCGGCTAGGTCGTTCTGAAGCTCTCGCGATGTTCCGGAGACCAGCTCGGCCGCATGTGAATCGATCGGACCGAATTCAGCAAGTGTAGCTCCGACATCGGCGACCAAGTCGTTCAACATTTTAATAGCGAATGGACGACCTCCGACGATCGACCACGCCAGGCGAGCTTGCCTGAAACTCGTGGCCAGCATTTATCGAACCACACCTCTCGCTTGGCTTACCAAAGGCACTGTTGCCGGAAACATCGAATGCTTCCGGCAACAACGTCGTCAACAGACTTTGAATGCCAGGAACGGCAGAGCACCCGAAACATAGCGACCATACAAGCGTAATGTCTTGATCATAATTCCCACCTCCTTTCTTCAGCAACACCCATGATAGCCACTTCCCAAAAATGGGAAAATGACTGCGATTGCGGTGAGCGCGGTTGCAGGTTCCCAATGCCAAATGATGCCACCTGAATAACGAGCCGTTAAATAGCGGCACAATAACTGATGTAATGGTTCATATTTTGTAATAGCCTGACCGTCCATGCCGGCACCCTGCTCACAGAGAAGGCAGGTTGATGGTACAACAGCCTACGGTGCCTAGCACCGAGGATCGACCGCCCGACCGGGTATCCGGATCCCGCTGTATCATCCATCCGCGCTACTCAACAGCACCGCATCGATCGCCGAACACGACAGTCGGCAAGGGGCTTTTCGCCAGATGAATCCACTCATGCACACAACGGCTGTGTCACCTGGTCATGCCAAGCGGCCGAAGCCGAACGGGTGGCCAACTTCCTCGGCCCCATAGTCGGGCCGCGTTCACACCGAGCCTGCCCATGATGCGAGACGATTCCACAGTACGGTTCTCGTTCCCGCGAAGTTGTGGCAGTGCGCCGAGCCGGCCAGCACAAACAAAGTGATGTCGTGCGATGACGGATAGTGGGCCGGTTCCGCGTACGGTGCCGGCGTAACGTCCACCTCACCCAATGCGAGGAAGATCGGCACATCGATCTTCCTCGCGTACTGACGGATAAAGCCGGGAGTGATCGTTTCCGCGGCTGCCCGCGTCGGGACTCGCGACGCTACCGCAGCATCGGCCGCAATAACCTCCGGCGGGACATCCGGAAGGTAGAACAGTCCATGAAAACCCTCGCGCGGAAGGTCGGTATAAGCCGCATGCGACGGGGTAGCCGTGGCGAGCCGGTACTCGGTCTCGCTCTGGTCCAGCCTGGCAGCCAATGTTGCGAGGGAGGTCTCATCGTTCTTGACGATCTCGGCGAGTTCATCAGAAGTCTTATCATGTACATCTATCTCGGCTGCCCAGCCAAGGAGGGCCACAGCGTCGTATGCGCTGGTTTCCGCTTGCACAATAGTGGCAATACCGGCCCCCATCGAATGACCGATACCGATGAACGGGACGTTCTGCGGCGGTAGCTGTGGCGCGAGACTGCCTTGCTTCACCGCAGTCCTGATCTGAGCCGTCACGGCTGCGTCTCCTGTGGCAAGTAGCGCAGCGTCGACCTGACCGACCATTTGCGGATCGGCGCTTTCACCGATGCCGAGGTGATCCAATGCCACGACCACAAAACCCTGTTCGGTAAGGTGTCGAGCGAAGCTGTAGCCTCGATGTCCCGGCACCTCCATATTCCAGTAGGTTTTGTCGTAGCTGCCACCCGGCAGACAAATGAGCACCGCTTTCACATTCTCGGATTGTTCAGGTAGAAACACCGCGGCCGCCTGCTGGAGGGGCTCACTCGAGCCGAACGCTTCGGCAACATCAAAACTCAAGTTCATGGCGGCATCCATGGTGCTCCTTGGTACTTCCACCCGATCGGCCCGATAACCGGCATGGCGGCGACGATCACCATCGAATCGGTCACCGACGATACATCTCCGGTAATGATGTTTCGTAGGGCAACTTCCCGAGATTGGGAGTACCTGAACCGTACGTCAAGACATACCTCGTGACCGGGGCCCCATCACTGCAACACATGCCACAGGGCCTCCGGACCAGCACCTGGCCGATGTTCGGCTCCACACCGACATCGGCCCGCTTCGCGATGGCGAACGCCCCCGTAGCGAGCAATGAGCTCCGGCAAGTATCCATCCAGTGCTGGGAACAGTCCGATACGGCGGTGGTCGATACTTGATGCACCTAGATCGACTGCTATAAAATCATAGGAGGTGTTGACAATGCGATTCCTTCACTTTTTCTCCTGGCATCATTTCACGGATGTTGTCTGGTAATCCCTACCCCGAGAACTGTTAACCAATGAACACAACACGCACGGCAATCGTCGTCGGCGGCGGTATTGCCGGTCCGATCGCAGCAACAGCCCTACGCAAGGCGGGTATCGTCGCAGACGTTTACGAAGCACGCCTTCAGCCGGCCGACGGAATCGGCGGTCCGGTTGTGCTTCATCAGAACGGTTTGGTCGCCCTGGACATAATCGACGTCGGCGGCGCCGTGCGTGCCAGTGCTGCGGCCATGCCGCGGACAGTCATGTCCGTGGCAGACCGGCCTCTCGGTGAACGGCCGGGGACAACAGGCTTGGAACCACGACGGATCATCGAACGCAGCACGTTGTACCGCCTGATCCGGGAGCATGCCGAAGCTGCGGGTGTTCATTTCCACTACGGTCGGCGGCTGACCGGCGTTGACGAAAAGCCGAACTCGATCACTGCACTATTCGCCGATAGTAGTGCCGCAACAGCCGATGTGCTGATCGGCGCTGACGGTGTGCACTCCACAGTCCGGACTCTGGTCGATCCGAACGCACCGCACCCGAAATACACCGGCATGCTGGGTTTCAGTGGTTACACGGTCGGTGTTGAGGTTCCGGAACCGCCCGGGACCGTGGTGACTGCCTTCGGAAAGCGCGGCTACTATGCGTACTGGGTATTCGCCGAAGGCCGAATCGGATGGTTTGCAACCCTGCCGCAACGAAGGTTTCTCACATTATCGCAAGCTCGGGAAATCCGAATCGAACAGTGGCTCGATCGGCTACGTGACACCTATGTCGATGAGGTACCAGGCACGCAGCTAGTGGAAAATGTGATCCTAGAATCATTGTCGATCAACGGACCGATGGAGATCACCCCGCCGATGCCGCACTGGCACAGTCATCGGATGGTGCTAACCGGCGACGCCGTACACGCCCCCTCCAACGGCACCGGTCAGGGCGTGTCACTGGCAGTCGAAAGCGCAATCGAACTTGCCCGCTGCCTGCGCGACCTGCCCGACCCTCAGAGCGCCTTCTCAGCGTACGAGGCGCTACGCCGCGAACGGACGGAAAGGATCGTCCAACGCGGCGAGAATGTCAATCGCGCGATGAATTCCGGCCCTGGCGGGCGATTTCTCATGAAACATCTGGCGCCGCTACTGTTCAAGACCATCACGCGCAATCATCCGGCCGGATTGGAAATGCTCCACACCATCGATTGGGCCGCGCCCGCCGGGTCCGATGAGACGGCCGAATAGCGCTGGCCGGTCCAAGGCCATTGCCACAAAAGGAGAACCGGACTTGCCGACAACACCAAGCCCGGCTCAGTCACTACAAACGGCGAGGGCACCCGCTCGTGTAACGCTGGTGCAATACCAGGCGTGGGCATCGACAAGGATGACTGCATGAACGAGGATTACGAACGACGCTTCCCGCGCGTCCCTGACGAGGTTCGGAACGAACGCCGTCGTGTTGCGGTACGGGTCTGCGCAGAACTGCGGCGCGCGGGATTACCCACAAGCCTCGCCAACGACAACGACAAGCTCGCCGAAGGCGGTGCGCTGGTCGAGGTATTCGATGACGAGGGTCCCGACATGTTCGTGAGCTGGCGCGTCAGCGAAGAACTGGAGTGGTCGTGGTTAGGCCCCGGCGAACGCGACGGTGAAAACATCAACCTTGAGTCGACCGCCCGCAGGCTCTCGGAGCTCCACGAAAGCGGCGACGTCCCGCCGATGATGCGACACAGCGCCCAGGTCAAGGAACTGATGATGAACACCGTCATCGGCATCCTGGTGTCTGCAGGTCTACACGCGCATCCCGCGAATGATTCTTACTCGCCATACGCGGTCCAGGTCACATGTGCATAGCCGCACCCACCAGACACCGTCCCTCATCACAACTTCCGTTGCAGTATTAGGGCTGCGATTCCCCGACGAGCAGTCGTCGCCGACGGCGGCCCTAATATCGTCATCGACCCTGGCTGAAACCACATTCCGATCGGTCGGCAACATGGGGTATACATATGGGTCGGTGGCCCCCGGTACGGGGCGGCTGGCGTAGAACGCGATCACACGGCCGTAGCCTGTGGCCCGGGGCACAAATGGTCCGGATTCCGGTCAGGCCGAGGCTGGCTCGGCAATGGATTCGACTCTATCGGCCGAACCGTCGAAAGGCGGGTGGGACCGAATCTGTGTCCGGATCGGCAACGTACCGGTTTGCTTCGGCAGCCCGGGTAGTTTGATGATGCGGTCGGCGGTCGGTGCACCGGCACGGCCTGCTGCCGGTGGATTCGGCCCGAACTCCCGCTCGCCCAGCGGCCTCAAGAAAGCGAGGACCTGTTTGTCCGTTATTCCGGCCAGCCCGGCCCAATATGCTGGCGCGGCAGAATAACCCAGGCGTTCGGCCAGCCGGTACGCGTCCTCCTCGCTCCTGCCGAACAGGAAACCGTCCTCGACGCCGAGACTGGCCTTGACCTCGGCTTCGGTCAATTTGGGCAGCAGATGTCCGTCGAGATCGCGCACCGTGCCGGTCGACAGGGCCCAGGTGCTATCAACATCGAATATGACCCCTTTGCTTGCCAGCGTATCCAGCAAACGAACGTTGGTAAGCACAGCACGGCCGCCCCGGATCCGGTCAGGCTTCCAGCGCCGCAACACTTCCCATATAGCCTCCGGACCGCCCATCTCTCCGACGTGCGGCACCACTGTCAGGCCCGCCCGCTTCGCCGTGGCAAATGCTTCGTCGTACACGGCGACGCGGCTGGGCAGGAAGACTTTCTTCCCCCGCTTATTCGTCCGGTAGAGCCAGCCTTCGTTCCCTCCGATACCGAACCCCACCACCCCACGATCGCGGTACTGCACGGCAATACGGGCCAACTCCTCGGCCTCGGCCTTGCCGACCCCCCACACCACGCTCGGTGTCACCCGGATGATCACACCGTAGTTCTTCTGCGCCTCGGCAATCCCCTTACAGATCCCCTCGAACATGTCCGTGTAGCTGACACCGGACTTCACCCGGTTGATCGGTGAGAAGTCCAATTCCGCATACACCACGCCATGGGCGCGGGCCCGCGCAGCGTAGTCCACCACGGCGTCCCGAAAATCCTGTTCGGTGCGCAATACGCTGGTCGACAGCCGCCACAGCACCAGGAAGTTCTCCTCGTACGCAGACCGGTACACCCTCGCCCATTCGATCAGGCTCCGTACCGGCCTGCCGCGGAAGACGAGCTGAATTCCGTTGAGCTGGGCGAGCTGCCACGACCTCTCGGCGCTCATGGCTTCCAGATGTTCGTGCAGCACAATCTTCGGCGCCGTGGGTGTACGGAAGTTGGACTGGAAGTCGCCTCCGAAACTATAGGGGATGCGCGGAAGTCTCCTTCGCGCCCACGAGTCGGCCGCCAGTTCGAAGCAGAGCAGATAGTTCTCGACGGCACTGTAATCGTCGAGCGCCTGGGTGAGCGGTGCGCTCGGCAGGGGCATCTCCAGGTTCATGGTCACCAAGGCCAGCGCGACCGCACCGGAATCGGTGGCCGACAGGCCTGCCGTCCAGGAGCGTTCCACGGCATCCGAAACACCGTGGGCCGCAGCGATTATGCCAGCCCGCAGTTCCGGTTGCAGCGCGGCGAGCAGGAGCTCTGCCTCGCCGGTAACCCGCTCGGCCAGTCCGCGCAATGCGGTATGCAGACGATCGACTTTTCCGGGGGGCATCCTGCCGGGCCGCAACACTGTCGCCGCGCGCAATGCAGGGAGATCCCTGTCACCGCGGCGTCTTGCCTCGGGCAGCATCACAACAGGACCGCTCGGCCGAGTGAAGGTGATGTCCGTCATGCCTTCTCCATAGGAAATGACGGACGTTGCCAGGAAACCGAATTCCTCCAGCACCTTTGCGGTCGGGGTCGAGTGGACCGCTTGTTCGGGCCTCCCGGGGAATCGGGGTTGTGCCCGCTCGAAGGCGGCCTGGTCACCGGTTACGGGATCGGTGATTCGCCAGGTGGTGAGGATCTTGTCCGCTCGCCCACCCGCATCGCGCAGGAGTCGCTCCACCTCCTCGCGGGCCGGGGGCTCTGCCCCCGACTGCAGCAATACCGATGCCTGCCGCGCACCGGAACGCCACGCCTCTTCCGAAGTCATCCGGAACCACAAGACGTGCCGGCCATCGGCCCGGGTGTAGGTACCCCACAGGTCGGCGAGATTGTTCAGTGTTGCCCTGGCGAAGGCATCCCGCGCCTCGTTGGTGCTGATGACCTCGACAACCAGAACCGGCCTATTGCCCGAGTTCCGACACAGCCCGTAACGCACCGTGCGCTCACCGGGTCTCGCGGCCACCGCCGCGGCGGTGAATACCTTACGAACTCGGTCACCCGCCGATGGGATCGTGCGCCGAACGTCCGCAGGCGGCGGGTCCTCTCCAGGAGCGAACCCGATCTGGCGAAGCTGGTCGCTGACGTCCAGCAACACATCCCGCACACCGGCATCGTCGTGTACGTCAATCGATGTTGTATCCGTTCCCGAAGGCAGGAAACTGGCGAACGCATTGTCGAACTGCGGGGTTTGCTGTCGCGCCGAGGGTGTGTGCGCGGGTTGAGCGCCCGCGCTTGCCGGGTTCTGAGCTGCGGCTCGGCGGGTCGTCCGTGTTCCCAGTGGCTGTGGCATCAGGCCGGTCACCCGGAGAGACAGCGTGGTGCGGCGCCGTCCGTGCTCGATCGAGCAGAAATTGGCGTAGCGATCGGTGTCGGGCAAGGTAATCTCGCCCGAACCGAGGCAGGTGACCTCAATTCGTATCGCATTCTGCTCAACCCGGGCGGACAAGCGAACGTCTTTGTTGCCGCGAATCCGGAAAGCTCCGGCCACCAATTCGCCGACCATCCTTCGCGCGGCTTCGATCCGATCCGGTTGTCCCGCAAATTGTTCCTCCACCCAGTTCTGCGCCTGGACAACCCGGATGTTCACCTGCGCATCGCGGATTTGCCTCTGGACATCGCGGCGATTCTGCGGATGTGGAGTCCGGGGGGCGGCAGCACGCAGCCAGCGCTCGGCGGCCCGATGCTGGCGCCAGGAGTGTTGACTTGCTGCGCCATCGGTTCCGCGCAGCCGAACCCGCGCCGCGTCGCTTCGACTGCTCGGCTCCAGCGGGCCGGAGAGGCGCTTCAGCGTCAGCGTCGGATGCAGCTGATCCCACAATTCCTGGGCATAACCGGCGTACGGACCGTGCCCCTTAGCCACCGTGAACAGCTCCAACTCGGCGGCGGCCAGCGCCTTTTCGGGGCTCAGCAACTGCCGCTCGACGTCGTGGGAATGACCGTCTACCGGTCCCGCCACGACGTCTTTCAAACTGGCCTGGTCATCACGGTTCGGGTTTTCCACAACCCCGGCGAGCGTGACGCAGACCCCATCCGATGTCGTGGCGGTGTGATGGAATTCGTTCCACTTGAGGAACGTCCGGCTGCCGGCTGTCAGCACCGTCTCCCGTGTCTGACCGAAAACAGCATACCGTCCTGTGGCGACGATTCGATCAATCTTGTTCTTGCCGGCCTGTACCGAATAGAGTTGGACGAGTTCCTCACCCGGTTGCAGTTCCACAGGTTCGTCGACAAACCTGACAAAACGGTGATCGATTTCAGCCCGCTCACCGCCCAAATCCTCGATGGCAAACGCTCTGTCATGATTGTGGATGGTCGAATGGGCCGGCTGTTCTTCATCACTTACCGCCACTACTGCGCCGGGAGCGATCCACACAGTTATCTGTCCGTCAGGTGTATGCAGGACGATCGTTTCACGCCCGTTCATCACCGCAATCGCAGATGAGCCCGGTGACAGGGCCGCGCCGGTAGGCAGCCGCTTGCTGGCGAGAGTATTGTGCCCTTGCGGCAGCAGTTCACCGAAACCGTGTACACAGAGACCGCCGAACAGATTCAGGCAGATGAACCCCTGCGGATGCGCGATCATGTCCACACCGCGGCCGCCGGTGCGGATCACCTCAGCAAGCCGCCTGAGCCCGAAACGCGCCATTTCGGGAGGGAATTTCCGGTTTTCGAGGACCCTCTCCAGATCAGCGGTGGTGAATTCCGGTTCGCTGGACCGCGCATCGACCGGTGACTCGTCGGTTGCGCCTGTTGCCGACTCGTCCGTGAGCGTCTCACGAAACTCCTGCTCACAGAACAGACCTCCCCAAGCCTGCCGACGGAACACGGCGCCGCTGACACGGCGTGCACCAACGGGCACACCCTCACCCACGACGTACTCCCGCGCCGCCAACGCCGCTTGCGTCGCCGAAACCCATTCGCTGCGCTCACCGTCCCACTGCTCGACCCGGCACACAACGCCCGAGGTTTCCCCACCCGCGGTGGCGGTCTTCTCGATGACGTACCGCACCAACGGACCGGACTCGCTGAAGTAGACCGCCTCACCACACGACCCGGGTGGGAGTTCGGACACCCTCCGGGCCACCCGATCGTGTGGAGAGTCCAACTCGATCGGGGGCGGCTCGATCGGGGACGCAGCAGCAGGGCCCTGCTCCGCCTCGCCCTCGGCCACGTCCTCCGGACCAACTACCGCGAGCGCCGTACTCGGGCCGGACTTAAGCCAATCGAACTCGATGCCCGCATCTCCCAGCAGTTCCTGTAACTCACCACTCGGCATGCGACCGACGAACTCGAGGTGATCGGGACGATCAGGGTGATTCCGGCACACCCTGGCACCCTCGGCCTCGTTCGCCAGCTCCTCGGCAAGCCTCTCGACATTCGAATCCCCCCGTTCCAACGCCTGGACCAGACGCCGGAACAGAATCCCGAGCTGCTCGGCCGGCGGTACCTGTCCGGTGACCTCGGTCCTCGGCTCTCTGTTCGGAATGGCCCGCCGCGACCGTATGCCAGGCGTGTCGTCCGGCAAGAACCGGTATTCGACCAGTGGAAGTACGGGGGTGGTATCACCCTGCTCCCCCTCCGGGGAAACATCCCGTTCAGACGCGGAGCCACCCGTACCGTCAACGATCCTGGCGTGGACTTCGAGACGGCCCAAGGGCTTGCCGGATTTCGCGGGCACCGGATTTCGTTGCCGCCCCTGCGGATTCGGCCCCGATTCGTCGTCGTCCTGACGGGTGCGCGGCTGGAATTCGGCCTGAAGCCTGGGTATCGCATCGGCGAGGATTGCACGCGCCTGATCGATGTCCAACCGGAGGTGCACAGCGGCCTCGCCGAGATCCATTCCCTCGGCCAGATGCACGATCACCAATCGACATGCGGTATCACGGTCGGGCAGGGGCAGGCCGGCCAGTGCTGACCGGACCGCGTCGGCAAGGTCGCTGCTATCGAATGCCGACAACGCAGACGGATCAGCCATCGCACGCTGAATTTCCTTCGAATTCGCACTCCACGACCCGTCTATATGTACCGTGCCACGGCTGGACAGTATTTGCAGCGCAACTGTCACACGGGCAACACTTCGGCCGAGCGTCAGGGCAACTGCAGCGGCATCGACTGCAGCAGCCTCGACATACAACGGTGCTGTGGCGGTGCGCCTCAGGTACGACACGACCTCGCTGAGGACATGCCGTGTTGCGGAGTCGAGGTCGGGATGGAGGCGCTGCCAAAAGGTATCGAGCATAGAACCACGGCAGCTAGCCCAAGCATGGAGCAGGAACGGGGATGTCGGTACGTGGTTCACGATCGCAAGAAGTAGTGCTGTACGCCCGCCCTGTTCGAAGTTGTCGCGGTCGGCCGGCTGACGCGCCCACCCGCGTGCGGCCATCTCGGCAACCCACGCATACCGGTCGAAGATCTCATTGCGCAACCGCCGCTCCTCGGCGCTGTCCACGCGACTCTCGACCAACTGCCAGAACAACTGTTCCTCGTCGGGATCGGTCCCCGTCGCATAACGCGGACTGTAGAAGCGCAGAACAGCATCCTTGCGTGCCGGCCCATGGATATCCAACGAGTCACACAGCCGTCGAAAAACGCTTAACCGCGGGACGGCCTCATCGTGCAGGATCATGTGTATGTAGGCCTTGGACAGGCGAGAAGCGGCAGCCAGCTGAGACTGGGTCAGGTCGGCATTGTGCATATATGCGGTGAACCAGCTGCCAAGAGTGTGCTGCGAGACAGTGGTATCGGCGAGCGGGTAGAAGCGACGCAAACCTTCCTCCCGCAGCTGCTCACGAACGCCCAGACTCGCACAGAGCTCACTAGCGAAGACACGAGAAGGCCGTATTCTGCCTGCCTCGATCTTGGTGATGGGCCGTCCACGGCCTACCGCGTCGGCGAGTTGATCCTGCGTGACCCGACGGTCGTGGCGCAGGGCAGCAAGCCACGTGCCGAATTCATCGTGCGCCGCGGGGTCGGTACGCAGCAGGCGGTACTGGCCGGGGTAGAAGTGGCGCAGGCCTTGCTCCCGCACTGCCTCAGGAATACCGAGAGCAGCACACAACTCGTCGGCGGTGAAAATGGATGGTACGCGACCGTTCTCGATACTGTTGAGATAGGCCCTGGCATAGCCTGCCGCGGCGGCCAGCTGAGACTGCGTGATTCCGGCATTGTTGCGTAGCGCTCGCACCCAGCTGCCGAAAGTATGTCGTGCAGGAGTGGTATCGAGGGGTGGAAAGAAGTGACGCAAACCTTTCTCGCGCAACTCGTCTGGAACACCCAATGCCACACAGATCGCATCGGCGAGCGCCCGGGACGGCCAGAAACGGCCGGTCTCGATATAACTGATATAAGAAGCGCCGGTGAGCCCCAGGGCGGTGCCGAGTTGATCCTGGGTCATCGCTGCGCGATGACGTGTGGCGTTCACCCAGCTACCGAATGTCCGCCCGCCAAGAGCCGGGGTATCCCCCCACAACGGCAGCGACCACATGCCGACTGGGATAGTGGACAACTGCCTTATCGCTTGGTGCAGATGCTTCCGGACGGTCACATCCGCTCTGTTTGTCCCGCGAGCAATTTCGGCGACCGACTGTCCCGACAACGCACGCCCGAGATGTTCGAGGTGTTCGGGCCGCGCCCGGCCGGACAGCCGCCGATACTCCCGCAGGGCGCTCGCGCTATCGGCTTCCGATGCCGACAGAATCGGCAGCCACAGCCCTAGCCACTGCATTCCGGATTCGCAGAGCTCCGCTGTGTCCTCCTCGCGCAGGCCCAGTTCGGCGGAAACACGCGCCAGCGTAGAGCCGTTCAGGATTGCGGTGAACGCTCGCTGCTGGTTGTCTGTGAGGATGCGCAACGCCCGGCGAACCCGCGCGCGTCCGCGGTCATCATCTTCGAAGCCCCATTCCTTCAGGACCGTTCGCCAGTGCCGAGCACCTACCATGGCGGCCAGGCGGACGATGGTTTGCCGGCGCAGCATGGCCTGATACTTACCCACAGCCCGCTCGCCTCGCAGTTCCGCGGCTATGTCGGCGGATTGCCGGTCGGTGAGGAATCGCTGGAACCACGCCAGCTCATCTGGACTCCGACGGTGCGCCCGCCGGATTACCACGATCGCGTGCGGCTCAACCGCGGCGTAGGTCCCGGCCGACAGCCTCTCCGACACCATGTGAACCGCGCCGGCGAGGACGGTTGCCACGACATCCTCGGTGAGCTCGGTCAATTCGTGGATTTCCGGTACCGACTGCCCTTCCAGCACCGCCTGCAGGCATACAGCCGGCGCCTCTGCCAACCCAGCTCCGCAGCGGGCCAGGGCGGCTTGGTTGTGCTGGGCGGCTTCGAAGACCGCGTCCCAGCCCATGCCACCACGGGTGAGCAATTCCGCGAACCGCAGCAAAGCATGTGCGCGATAGCTGTACCTGGTCCGGCCGATCAACTCCTGAACCTCGCGCAGGGAGCGGCCATCCACCGCCGCCTGGACGACCACCTGTGCACGGCCGGTCAGCAGCCGCATCCGCTGATCGTAGCGAGCGGGATTGCGCTCCAGGACCTCTCGGATCGTCGCCAGCGCCACGGCGGGCGCCGATGCTGATTCCCGGCCGTTCAACAACCCGTAGAGCGCCCACTGTCCGAAGCCCACGGCCTGAGACACCTGATCTCTGTGGATCCCGTTCTCCCGGGCAATCTCGGCGGTCGACAGACCAGCAAGCCTGCCTCGAATACACGTCTGCTGCAGCGGTGTCAGCTGTAGTAAACAGGGCTCGAACTGCTCGTCCTCGCGCATCGCGAGCGCCAGATCCCACGGATGTGGTGGTGCCCATTCTGCATCCGGACCGTCGGCGTGTTCGCCCGCGGTGCCGGTCATCACCGCCGCCGCGATCCGCGGGGTCCACTCGCACAACACATTCCAGACGTCCGCGCGACCAGTGGCTCGGGTGATCTCCCGGACCGTCCGGGAGTCCAGGAATCGTTGCGACAGGCACTCCTGCGCTGCAGGATCATCGACACCGGTGATCGCCCGCCGTACCGCCGTTGGGTCAGCGGCGAGAATTGCCGCCGCGGCGGCTTCGAGCGACGGATCGATGAGCAGCGTGTCGGCCACCCGGTCGACCACCTGTGCTAACCGTTCGGTAGCCGCCGGCGGCGGCTGCGACGCAACGGCCACGCGGGACTCGCTCCACAGCTCACGCAGGACTCGCTGCTCGAACGGCTCCAGCGCAACGATCGCGGCCCGCAACGCGGGCACCGAGGCATGCGCGAGAGCGTGGGCCGCTGGTCCCGGCGTTCCCGCTCGGTGCCATGCCACGCCGTATACGGCCGTCAGCAGGTTCCGGAATTCGTCGAAGCCCTCGGGAGGACCTTCGACGGCGGCCGTGACCACCTGTCGAGATTGTCCGGCCGGCACCGCGTAGGTTCGCCTTTTCGGCACTGCACCGTTCACGACGCTGTCCGCCCCGGCCCGGGTCTGCCGCTGCCGCTTACCTTTCGGCCGGCCAGCTCCCTGAACGCCGGCGACGATATCGGCACGCACCTCGATCCGGCCGCGCGGTTTTCCGGCACGCTCCGCCTCGCCCTCGGTCACGTCCAGCCCCGCCTGCGGCCGTTCCACCGAACCGTCGCTCGTGATCGCGGCGGCCGCGCTTCCAGGACTGCGCAACAGCATCGCGAGCTGCTCTGCCGGTGACAACGTCTCGGTAATCGGGCGCTGGCGCCTTGGTTGTTCGTTCGGAATAACCCTGCGACGGGGGGTGGCCGATGAATCCGCCGTGGGATCGGCGGGACGAGTAGTCGTCTCGAACCGGACGGGTGCTCTCGGCTCCGGTCCCCATAACCATCGATAACGGTCCACCGCCGCATTCGCCATCGCCGACGCCGACCCATCCGGCGTCGAAGACTGCCGCTGCAACACTTGCTCCACCAACCAGGACGACTTCGCGGTCACCGCACCGGCGATCCCCAATGCTGCCGCCACGTTCCGCAATTGCCGCAGTGCCGCCGCGTGCTCCACAAATGACATACGCATGAGGAGACGCTCGGTGTCAGGACCGTAGTGGTGGGATCGATGTGCGACACGGCGGAATCCGAACCGCTCGTAGACCGCGATAGCGCCCGGATTATCGGGGCGGACGACGAGCTCCACGGTTTCGACGCCGTTGTCCACCAGCTTTTCGGCGGCCCTCTTCAGCAACCGCGCCGCGTACCCGCGACCACGGTACTCGGGTCGGGTGGTCACTTCCTGGATGTGTGCGGTGGGGAAGCCGAGTTCGACGGCACCGGCGCAGCACGCGACGGGTAGGCCGCCGACCTCGAGAATAAAGAAGAACCGCTGCTCCTGCCACTGGCGCAGCGGCACGTAGCCGACGGGATCGTCCTGGAAACCCAGCAGATCCAACTCGTACAGCAGACGCAGATCGTAGCTGTAGGGAACCTCTCTGATGACCACCCCATCGGGCTCGAGGTCCGGATTCGAAACCGTGAGGGTGACGCGCACCTGTTCGGGCAACCGCCAGGTCGCCGGCACAACTCCGGCGGTGATCTCGGCCGGAACACCCAGGCGCACGCGGGTCAGTTCCACGAGCTTGCGCGCAATGCCTTGCAGCGCCTGCTCTTGCGACGTCGGCCGTCCGGTCATGGCCTCGGCTACCGCCGGATCGGTAACGCCCGGCCCATCGGCGGATTGGCCCACGATGGCCGCCAAGAGCCCGCTTGCCTGTGCCGCCTCGCTACCCGCGGCCAGGGTGATGACGCGGGTCCCGTCGGAGAGCGCATCGACACCGACAGCCGCGCCGCCGAATCGCTCGGTCGCCGAATGCGGCCCGCCGCGATCGAAGATGCACACGACCAGCACCCGTTCCGACGGAAAAAGTTCCACTCTCGTGACGGTGGCGACCGCGCCCGCGCCCGCGCCGCCCGCGTACCGCAGCACCCGCGACGCTGCGAGCTCGATGTCGTGGTATTCCAGCATTGTCTGGGCGAACGCGATCACCTCACCCGTTGCGTCGGCGACATCCTTCGCCGACGTCCCCGGCGGTATCGTCACGGTCGCCGAGGAGATGGTGGCGACGGATTGTCCTATCCGAACCCGGTTGTCCGGGTTCTCGTATATCCACTCGCCATCCAGCACGTGGCCCGATGGGACGACCACACGGGGTCCGAAGATCCGGTCACCGATCGGGCCGCGCGACCCGAGCACGACGTGTACGGATGCCGGTACCAGACCGTCAGCGCAGCCCATGTCGTCGAACGTGTTCCGGCCGAATGCGTAGGCCGCTTCGACACAGCGGCCGGAATCGTTCCAGGAACCCATCGCCGCCTCGGTCAGCAGGCTCATAGCACCGGCGAACTCGGTCGCACTGTCGCTTCCGTCGGCATGCAGGGTCACGCGCCACGGTACGGGCGCGAGCCCGTCCACCAGGGTTGAATCGACCTGATAGGAGAACTCGGCTCGCGGTGTGCCTCCGATGGACAGCTCAGCCCTGATCCGCCAGCGGCCCGATCGGTGGCTCGTGAGCCGAAGTGCCACGGACACCGCGTCACTTCGCCCCGCCAGCGCCGCATCCACGAGTTTGTCCATTACCGCCGCCGGCGTGGCGTCGTGGGACAGCTCCGCGAGCGGCGAAGCGGCGGCCTCGAGTCGCAGCTCCAGCATCTCGTCGATCATGCGGTGCAAGTCCTCTCGCACCGCATCGAGATCGCCGACATGCACTACGAAGTCGGCCCGGGCGAACACACCGTCCTGCGGCCCTTCCCCCCGCAACGCGCCGAACCGCAACGCCACCTCGTACGGCCACTCCGACTCGACGCCGAACTGAAATACGGTCTCGACGTCTTCGCCAACGTCTCTACTCGGGACATCTGCGGGCATGCTCGGCATTGCCACGCTCACTGCCGGTTCTTCTCTGGCCGAGCCGGGATCGGTAATGTCCCCGGCGGCCGAGCCGTCCTGCACGTTCCGCGCCAGACGATTACCCAACCACCTGCGCACTCGGGGTATAGCCAGCAACAGCAGCGGAGCTCCACCCAACCCGACAACCGCGGTGGCGAGCACCACCGCCTCCACGGTGGCCGAACCCCGCTCGTCGCCAGCGTCGTGCAGGTCTACCGTGCCACCCGCCGAACCTCCGACTGCGGCACCCCCAGCAGACCGGGGCCCTCGAGGCGGCCACGGGCCCGGACGGCGCGAGCCACGGAAATCGGCGCTGCCGTCGCCGTTCTCCCCCTCATCGTCGCTCGGAAGTCCGTCGCCGTCGAAGGTATCTGGCGATGCCGCGACGATCGCGAGGTCATCCACGTCTACCACCCGCTCCGGCTCTGGCAGATGTGCGGACACCCGCGGCGGGCGGCGGCCCTCGGCGGGGACGACTTTCCGAGCCTCGCCCGCCGGTGGCGGCGAATCGCCCGAGTCGTCGTCCGCCGCGTCACCCGAACCGGGTTGCTGGGCGCCTGCCTGCACGACCGGCGCCGGCGGTCCCCGCCGAACCTGTTCAGCGGCAGCCGAACCGATGCCGAGACGACCGGCAATGCGCACGACCTGCACAGCCACCTGTGGAATCCATTCACGAAGGATCGCCCACACGACCGTGCTGCGGCGATCGGCAAGCTTGGCGATCTCCACGACCGTCTCCCCACCCAGCAGCCACCTCTCCAGGTCTCGGCGGTGCGAACGGGGTATCCGGGCAATAGCCTTCCGGACGACGGCCGGATCAGCACGTCGCAGCTCGGCCCTATGACCGGCAAGGGCAGCATCGATGGCCAGCTCATGACCAAGTCGAGCAAGCACACGCCGCGCATACTGCGCGAACGCAGTAACCTCGGCGAACCGCATCATCGCGGCGGTCTCATCCTCGGCGTGCTGATCCCAGTACAGCAGGCTAAGGCATTGCTGATCCCGCGGGTGCAACGATCCCATCGCCCGGTGCAGATCCGATGCGGACGCCAGCTTCAGCGCCTGGATCTCCGGACTCGACTGCCGCGGATCCCATCGAGCCCGGTACGCCTCCGCCAGCCGTTCCTGGAAATCGATGAAAGGCTGCGTCCCGGAAGGAACCTCGACGACCGCATCCGATTCCAGGTCCTCGTCATCGGAATCGGCAGCAACTTCCTGCGCCACCGCGTCGTCGGGCTCCGGCTCTTGTCTGCTGGTCCGCGGTGCCACGTCGGGTAGCTGCGGCTGGACACGCGTACCGGCGTTCGACTCGTCACCGCCCCCCAAGGCACCGGCCGCGGACCGCGATCCGGCCATGCTCGCAAACTCTCCGCGGCGAATCGGGTTCCGCCCGATCAGGTGATCGACCGCTCGGCGCAGGGTCGCCAGCACGGACGTCTGACTGCGATCCCGTTCGATCGCGATCTCCGGGACCGATTTGCCGTGGAAAATAGCTTGCAGGCAGAGGCCCTGGTTCTCAGGGAGTTCCGCAATCAATGGCTGCAGCATGCCCTGCTCATCCGGCGAGGGTTCCAGAACGCCATCCCACCCCAGACCGCCCCGCATCAGCAATTCGGCGAACCTGCGCGCACCGTAACGAATATGACGAGGCGCATCTCGAGATGGCTGAGTCGAATCGTCAGATGATGCCTCCACATACGCCCGCACCCGACTATTCACCAGTCGCAAACGCTGCTCATAGCGGGCCAAATCGTGCTCCCGGACTTCGCGTATCGTTTCCATTACCAGCCAATGCGGCGACCAATCACGCCCCGTCGATAAACCGTAGAGCCGCCATAATCCATCAGAGATTATGTGGTAGACGGTGGTAAGTTCCACGTGCGCGAGTGTGCTGATTTCGAGTGCGGATCGGCCTGCCAACTTCAGTTCCACGCACAAGCGTTCTTGCGAGGTAAGCGCTTCTAGGAGGGATTCGAACCCGCTCTGCTGACTGGCACGCGCTGCCGAATCCAACGGATTCTGAGGCAATACCCACTCCGCTGCTTCCGGCCACAGCTCAGGCCGAAAGTCCGACATCACATGCATTGCCCTGTACAGTTGCTTCCGCACCGTGTCCTCGGATGCGCGCGTACCGCTCATCTCCTCGATCAACCTCCCGGACAACGCCAGCCGCATATACCTCCGCAGTGCGGGACTCAGAAGGTCCTCCATCGCACGCTCGAACTTGGCACGACTACGTTCCCAGTTTTCGACGATAGCCAGCCACTCACCCAGCCGCTGCACACCGGAGTCGAGCCATGCGGCCACGACCCTTTCACCCCCCTGTCCGAGACCGGACTCGACAGCAAACTCCGAAAACGTCCGGCCTGCGAGCAGTGACTCAACAACCTGCCGCTGGTCGGTGGTCAAAATCCCCAAGAACCGAGTATCCACCCGCTGGTCCTGGTGCCATTTCTCGTACAGCGTCTTCCAGTGTGGATCCGTCCCCATCGCGGCCAGCCGACGCAGGGCTCGAGACCGCATGTCGATGGCGGCACGGGTCGATGACTCATCTTCCCGGTCCGCTGCGATCTCGTAGGCATGCCGATCGCTCAGGAACGGCATCAGCCACTCCAGAAATTCCGGATCGTCGCGACGCATCCGCTGGATCACCAACCGCGCCTGCGATATCGACGCGACCTCGGCTCGACCTGATTCCTCCGCACCGGAATCAGCCACGGCACCGCCCTCGCCCGCCGAGTACCCGGCGTCGAGCTCCAGTGACGCTGCCGGCGTTTCCACCCGCGGACCGAGCGTATCGACAGCGGTGGTTGTGTCGGAGCCAGGTACGGCAGGCTCGGCTTCGACGGAGCCTCGACGATATTCAGGCAATTCAGCAGTCTGTCTGCAGACCAGAATCTCGGCTAGCCGGTATCTGGCCAGATTTTCAATACCATTACTGAAAGGTTTGCTCGGGCTGATATCTTTCCGCGGCTCAGGCACCAGGTTGTAGATAATCTTATCCCACTGCTGTGCTGTGCAGCACGATCTACCGCGACCGAGAAATCCTACATCATCTCGGCCGAAAAATCCGGGATCGTCGGCATTAGCCGCTTCCACAATCTGGCGATAATGGGCGGCATTCGGATTCGGATATTCTCGTAACAACTCCGTCGTATGGACTCCGTCCACTGCCGGAAAAAAAAATATATCAGGCGTCGCCAAAATCCCCGCTAGCACCAATCGCACAATCCTGGCACGCCCCAACGTAAGATGCGCATTGACAGACCTCGTGGCGATATGCATCTCCGCCGCGATTTCAGGCACACTGCGGCCGAGAAAGTAGCGCTTCATCACCGCGACCAACCAGTTCGGCGGCTGCTCAAACGGAAGAGGATCGCAGAAACCCGGTGCTGCTACACCGACCGCAATCATCAACGGAACAGCGACAGTTCTAGCGATCACGTCCATCAAGGCCTCACTGTCGGCATCGCCGGGCATAGCCTCGAGCGCATCGCCGTCCGACCGGCCCGCCAACCGCAACCGCAGATAATCCGCCGCCTCCGGCCTCTGCGTGGACAACGACGCCAACGCCATGATCCACACACCCTGCATCACCGGGTGGTCACGAGAAATATTGTGACGGGCATACAGCGCTACGACGATATCAACTGCCGCGGCCCGCTGTTCACCGATGCTGATACCAGCCATCCACGGGCGGCGACTGAACCACTGTTCGGCAACCTTTCGGTCGACGCCCTGCAGACCACCGATAACCATCGCGACAGTATTCCGGTCCGCTGTCGACAAAACCTGCCGGGCCTTCGATCGCTCCTGTTCTGGTAGCGCCGCCAGCACCCGATCATCGAAACCGAGGCCGGGGTCCGAGGAAATTGTGGTGGTCTCCGAAGCAACGCTGCTATCTGCCGATCCCGGTGAGACCGCTGAGGCAAAAATCCCCGCCAACACCAACCGCGTAGCCATGGGACGACCGTGCGTCAGGAACCCCAATACGTTTATCGTCGTGATCTCGTTCCCCGCGTCACTCATCGCCCGCGTCGTCTCCCGCACGCTGAGATCGAGGAAATAATGCAGCCCGACCGCGATCCACCACCGCGGCGTCCGCGGCGCCAGCGGAAAATTCTCCCAGAAACCCGGCGCGACATAACCAATCACACCCAACAACGGGATGACAACTGCCACGATCTCGTCGACCAGACGATCACTGTCGACACCGCCTCCCAGCGCCTCGATCGCCTCCCTGCCCGACCGGCCGGCCAACCGCAACCGCAGATACTCCGCCGCATCCGACGACAACAACGGCAGCGCCGTCACCAGCACACCCTGAATCGCCGGATGACCAGAAGGAATCACCAGACGAGCATGCAACGCGACAACCACGTCCTGAGCAGCCGCAACCGCACGAGCCGGGCCGACGACCTTCACCCGCGGACCACCCCAGAGCCACCCCGCGACAACCTCTCGGTACTCGGGCCGCAGAACTCCGACAACCGTGACGACGACCTCCCAGTCCGATTCGGCCAGCACCCGCTCCGCCGCCGCCCGCTGCGGCTCGGGCAGAACATCTAGCACCCGCCTCCGGAACCGATCCAACGACGACGCGTCCGGCATACGCGACTCCACGTCATCCCATTCGAGTTCACCAGCAGCGCTAATGTCCGCCGACCCCGGTGAAGCAAAAATCCCCGCCAGCACCAACCGCGTGACCATGCGACGACCGCGCGAAAGGTGCGTCATTACGCTATTCTCCGCGAGGGTCTTCCCCACCCCGCTCATCAACCGTGCGATCTCCTTCCCGCTGCGACCGCGCAAATAGAAGTGCCGGACCGCAATCCACCACCTCGGCGGCTGTGGCAACGGAAAATCCTCCAAGAAACCCGGCGCGGCAACACTGATCGCCCTCAGCAATGGGACGGCAACAACTGCGACGATCTCGTCGACCAGACGATCACGGTCGACACCATCCCCCAGCGCCTCCCTGCCCGACCGACCTGCCAACCACAACCGCAGATACTCCGCCGCATCCGACGACAACAACGGCAGCGCCGTCACCAGCACATCCCGAATCGCCGGATGACCGGAAGGAACCACCAGACGGGCATGCAACGCCACAACAACAGCCTGAGCTGCCGCAATCGCACGGGACGGGCTGACGACCTTCACCTGCGGGCCTTCCCGGAACCACCCCGCGACAACCTCTCGGTGCTCGGGCCGCAGACCTCCGACAACCGTGACGATGGTCTCCCACTCCGATTCGGCCAGCACCCGGTCCGCCGCCGCCCGCTGCGGCTCGGGCAGAACATCGCGCGCCCGCGCCCGGAACCGATCCAACGACGAGGCATCCGGCATACGCGACTCCACGTCATCCCACTCGGATTCGACCGCCGGCTCCTCCGCATCGGCCACCGTCTCATCCGAATCTACGACGTCATCCGGATACTCGCTGAGACCACGCACGACATCCAATGCGACCGCAACCCACTCCTCCGGAGCCGATTCCATATTCGCTCGTGGCCGATCGAACAACCACCCCTCAGCTATCGGCCGAGGCAGTGTGTCCAAACCATCGACGACCTCAGTGATGTCCGACCAGCTCGCATCGGCGAGCACATCCTCGGCCGCAGCCCGCTGCGCCTCGGGCAGCACCGCAAGCACCTGAGCACTGAACCAACCCACGTGCAACCAATGCAAAACACGAACCACCGCCGCCGCAACATCCTGCTCCTGATCCAGCAGAGGCTTCGGCCCTACAAAACCAGCAGGCTGCCACCACCCGTCGGCAACCCACCGATGCCGTGGTGCCATCCGCTTCGCCACTACCGCGATCACCATGTCATCGATACCGGCCAGCAACCGCGCGTTCCACACCCGTTCCTCCGCAGACAAATTCGGCGACTCCTCCAAAACCCTCAGCACTTCAACACGGAACCGCTCCACACCCGACGCCCCGTCGGACGAGCCGGACCGTGGCGGCAGGTTCTTTCCCTTCGCCAGATAGGCCCGGACCACCGCCCGCGGCTCCTCGGACGCCACCGACCGGGACCAACCACTCTCACCGGAACCGACGTGCTCGGCCTCAACGAAAACGAACCGTGCGCGACCGACCGAGAAATCTCCGGATTCGCTTGCGGCATCAGCGATCTCGACCTCCAGATCCATACGACCGGAATCGCGCTCCGACACTCGAGCCGTCACCCGCGCCCGCCCGGTCCACGCCGAGATTTGCGCCGCAGTCTGAGTAACGGCCGCGCGCGCAGACTCTGCATCCTCCCAGCCGTGGTCGTTCAGCAGCGTCTCGACCATCCGTGCCGCCTGCCCCGCGCCCCTCGGACCGGCGTCCACAGTCATCGCCCGGTGTTTTTCGGGAAGACGTGCGGATATACGTGCCCCGGGCCCCCGGACTCGGTTCGTCGGTTCCCTGTTAGGAATAGTCCGCGGCACGGGCGGTACGGTGGTGGCCCCGTCTACCGTGAGCTCACGCTCGGGCAGATCCCCGTCCGAGGCATCACCTGGTGCCGGCGGGTCGCTCGGTGCACCACGCCGGATCGACAGCTGCCATGTCAGCTGATCGACGGCCAGGCGCAGGTTTCTCGTCACCGACAGCTCGATGCGATCTAATTCGAGCGCGATCTCCGGCACCGATTTGCCATCGATAATCGCCTGCAGGCAGACGGCCTGAGCACCGGGGAGCGCGGGTATCACTGTCCGCAGAATGCCCTGCTCCTCCGGCGACGGCTCGAGCACGGCATCCCATCCTTGGCCACCTCGCATCAGCAGCTCGGCAAATTTACGCGCACCGAAATGAATATTGGACGGTGCAACCGGCAATTTTCGAGTCGGATCGTCCGACAACGCCTCCACATACGCCCGTACCCGACTGCTCACCAATCTCGAACGCTGCGCGTAGCGGCTCGGGTCATACTCTCTGACTTCGCGGATCGTCGCCATTGCCAACCGATGTGGTGACCAATCGCGCCCCGTCGATAAACCATAGAGCCGCCACAAGCCATCGGAGGTCATATCGTCGGCGATGGCACGGTCGAGATGGACGGCCTCGCTGATTTCGATTGCGGATCGTCCGGCAAGTTTCAGCTCCACACACAGGCGTTGCTTGGGGGTCAGAAATTCGAGATGTGACTCGAATCCCTCCTGCTCGCTCGCACGCACTGCCGAATTCAGTGGGCTATCCGGAAGTACCCACTCCTCGACCTCGGGCCACAGGTCGGACTGGAAATCCGACATCACCAGCATTGCCTCGTACAGTTGCCGGCGAACCGTCTGCTCGGACACACCCAGACCGCTGATCATCCTAATAGGCATTCCCGACAACGCAAGCTTCATGTATCTCCGCTGCGCAGGTGCAATAAGGTCCTCCATCGCACGCTCGAACTTAGCGCGACTACGTTCCCAGACTTCGACGATAGCCAGCCACTGACCCAGTCGCCGCACACCCGAATTTAGACATTTTGCAGCGATCCTTTCACTATGCTCACCGCGGCCGGACTCGGCCACAAACTCCGACAGCGTCTTCCCCTCTTCCAGCAATGACACAAGCGTCCGAAGCTGATTGGTGGTCAGAATATCCAACGCCTGAACAACCCGTGGCCGGTCATACCGCCACTTCTCGAACAGCATCCTCCAGTGCGGATCCGCTGCCATCGCGGCCAACCGGCGCAGAGCTCCCGACCGGACGTTGACGGCGACATGGGTCAGGGACGACTGATCCGCCAGGCCCACTGCAATCTCGGAAGCTTGCCGATCGTTCAGGAACGGTATCAACCACTCGAGAAATTCCGGATCCCCACCTGGCATCCGCTGAATCACCGCGCGTACCTGTGCAACCGGCCCAACCTCTGCTGGACCGGATTCCTCCTCGCCCGAATCAACCACGACAGCCGCGGCAATCTCCGCCTCGGGCCCCACCCCACCATCCGTCGCAATCAGATCACCCAGTCTGCCGACAGCCCCGTTGAGACTCGCCCTGACACTATCCTCCGAGACATTCGAATGCGCCGCGATCTGCGGCACCGTCAAACCTTCCAGTGCGTCAATCAGGTATGACTGCGATCGCTTGCGGATAAAGCCGATAAGCGTCAACATAGCGTCACGGTCACTCTGCCATTTTTCGATGATCGCATCCCACCCCATACCACCCCGGGATAGCAGTGCGGCGAACCGCCGAACACTCGACCACCGACTACCGAGGTCATCGGTGTTCACTTCTTCCTCGACCGCGTCAATCGACTTGGGCGACACCACGGACTCCACATTAGCTCGGTGTCGGGCAGTCAAAAGCCCCATCCGGTATTCATATCTCTGTGGAGCATTTCGAACGACTGATCGAACAATCTCCAACACGATCTCATCCACATCGCAGCCGCACAGCAATGCATAAATTCGCCACGGCACATCGAGCCACATCTTCGTTATCAACGAATGGTACATTTGCATAGCTACGGCGGTCTCAGTGACCGACCGGCCCGCCAACTTGAGCTCGACACATCGTCTTTGCAGAGGAGTCAGCAAGCATATGCAATAATCCAACCTCTGCAGGGCATGTTGTTGCGCATGCTGCACAGCAGCCCACGGGTGAAGTGGCGGAACCCACGGGTCGACGTCGAAGTATCCGGCTATACCCATGCCGATCGGTTTGCTCCCGGTAGTCGATTCTCGATCGTTTTCCTGGATTTTTCGCGCAGCGGCTCCGGCCAGGCTCGGTGCACATTCGTACACCGCCCGCCAAACCTCCGCACAATCGCGCTGCACCTCCTCCGCGATCTCTTGCATCGTCCCCCCGGCACCGAACCATAATTCGGCACACCGCCGCTGCTCTGCATCAGCCAACTCCTCGATCGCCGTCAACACGACAGCCCAGTCGACCGCTCGGATGATCCTGTCGGAACGAGCGAATTCCTCGTCGAGCTCAAATCCTTGGGCGGGCGAGAAGCCACCGAGCCGGGCTACTAACGCCGCCGCAGCTCTTCGATTCTCCTCAGCTGCTCGATATTCCTCAACAGAGCCACGCTCTTGTACTTCGCTGCGCTGGACCACCTCCCCTGTCTTCACACCCACCGCCAGCCGAGGCACCCACTCGCGAAGAGCGGCCCATATCTCGGTGCCGTCGAGGCCGGTATACTCCGAGATTTCCGCAATAGTGTCTTCGCCGTCCAGCCAAAGTCCCACACATTCTTGCTGCTCCGCTGGGATCGCCGGTATCGCCTGCTCCCATACGGCACTCCGGACAACCGCGGCCTGACTAGCGAATTCCGCGTCGATGACCAGCACCTGACCGAGTCGATCCAACGCACGCCGGACGAACGGCTCGAGCAAACCGGCACCACGGATCCCCAATCGCGCAGCAACCTGGGCTGATGGCTTCTGATACCAGAACAACAAACTCAGACACCGCTGATCCCGCTCCGGCAACGAATCCATCGCATCGTGCAAGGCCGACGCGGACGCGTGGACCAACGCCTCGGCCTCCGGACCCGGCTCCTGCTCCTGCCATCCAGCCAGATATCCCTGCGACAACCGCTCCTGAAACTCCGCGAAACGCTGCGGCACAGACATCTCCTCAGTTGCGTTGCGAGGTGCGGGCTTTGACGAACCACCTCTGGGCCTCGGCCCTGTCGGTGGCGGCGGAGTTACCGACGTACCGCCTGCCCCGTCATCGTCGTCCCCGTCGAGGTCGGTGTTTTCCTCCCCCGCACCATCATCCGGATCATCCGGTGCCGACGGCGCGTCCGGTGGGGTTCCGTTGCTGCCACGGCCGCCCCCCACCGCCGACACCCCACCAGGACCATCCTGCTGGGCCACCTCCTCGCTCGTGGGCACAGGAGCAGCGGGCTTCCCACCCCCACCACCGGCATAACCAGCTTTCGCCGCCGCGGCCAGTGCCGCCGCAATCAGCTTGTCCGTCGCGACGATATCCTCGATAACCCGCTGAATCGCCAGACTCAGCTCGGGATCAGCCGGGGCAACGAGAAAATTCTCATTGACATGAGCATTCAAGCCCGGCTGCCGATTCCGCGCGTTCAACCGGTCGAGTTCGGCCTGCAAATTCCGCCTCCGTTCCCGGAGAGCGCGTAGATATTCGGGCGTAGGTCTCTCGCGCGCGCCTCTCCGCCCGTTGTCGGGCTCAGCCGCTGCCGCGCCCGGCCATACGTGGACTTTCAACGTCCGCCCGAATTGGAAATAGTCCGTTAGCTCGACATTACCCCGCTGTTCCTCGGTTCCCGGACCGAAGACCGTCACGTCATCGCCGGCCTTGACGCGAGTGCTGGGCCCCAACAGGACCACGATCTGATCCATGGATACCTTGCCCACGACGGGATACCACTCGTCGTTGATCACGACACCGAAGTTGCCGCCCAGGTATCTCGTCGCTCCGTCGAGCCACCCGATCGGGCCTATCGCGATAAACGAGTCTTCCTCGACCAGGTATGTGCCGTTGTAGCCTATCCGCGCGCCAGCTGGGACCGGCTTCACTTGCACTACTTCCGACATCAATGTCATGGCCTGCACAAGGCCGTGGTTCGGGAACCCCAGAGTTGCGCCATAGAACGCATGACCGAACCGACCTCCGGCAAGAAGATCCGGTCCGATCAGTTCCTTGCCGACCATGTCGGGAAGGGCCAGCACCCTAAAACTGGCGGCCAGATGCACGTACTTCGGCCGCAGACCGATCTCTCTGGCAAGGGCGATAATGCCGCGGAATAGTTCCCGCTGCTCAGTATTGGTCGGATTTTCCGGCTCATCGGCACTCGCCAAATGCGAATAGATACTGTTGAGCACCAGCCTGCCCACGGTGACGTGCTCGTGCACCTCCTCGAACAATTGCCGGTGCTGCTCTTTAGTAGCACCTCCACGATATATACCGGTCTCGACCTGGAGTGAAATCGTCGGCGACACACCGAGCCTCGCGGCGGCGGCGACCACGCCCCGCAATTCCTCCAGCGAGGACACGCTGATGTCCAAACGCCGCCGGATCGCTTCGCTGTAGTCGCCGCGGACCGAAGCCGGCATCAACGGCAGAATCCGTCCGGTGAAGCCGTGGTCGCGCAAGAAGGCGGCCTCGTCGAGGTGAACGACCGCCACTCCATTCGCCCCAGCCGCCATGGCCGCCCGCGCCGCTGGAACCATGCCGTACCCGTAGGCATCTCCCTTCACTACTGCAATCACCGGCCCGCCACCCGTTAGCGCACGCAAGATAGGGACATTCCCGGCGAGCACACTCAAGTCGACGATCGCGTACGGCAACGTGGACTCGGTGGGATCCAACTGCTTCGGGGTAGTCATCGAGCCGAGCGGGTCGTCCTCGTTCACCCCCCGTGTCTCGGCGTCAGCCCAGGCGCTCGGGCCCGTCTCCACACCCGTGAGCGAAAACTGTGTGTATGCCTCGAGATCCGGACGCAACAGCACCATGACCATTCTGGGGATACGGCATTCAGGGTCCTGGTACTCCACGTAGTCGGTTTTGTGGAACCCTATGGTCTCGAGCAGCCGGATCACGGCTTTATCCTCGGGATCGACCGAAACATGAATCTGTTCGGCACCATCGTTGAACAACTGCCGCACAGTGTCGCCGATCACCCACCGAGCCCGACTCGCGCCACGTGCGCCGGGACGGACACCGAACTTCACGATGCGCCCGATCTGAGGATCCGCATACACCGCGCCGAGGCAGAAGGCGTCCGGGGCATCGTCCCCCTCGACGATATTCCAATACTGCCCACTGACGTCCCGCAGCTGCCGCAGCGCGGACAGTGGGAAAGCGTGTTCGTCACCGAATACGGCACGGTCCAACTGATGCAGGGCCTGCAATTCCGCTTCCGTGGCAGCCAACGGACGGATGACCGGTGCGCCCCGTTCTACCGCAATGACATTCCATGGCAACGGCGGCACCGCCTGTTGCGAGGCATCCCCGAGTTCGACTCGGCCGCCGTCACTGGATCGCGCCGGATTCGTCCCTGTGATTCGGGTGAGCAGCGACCACTCCAGGAAACCGTATGACCCCGGCTCACCATGTGCGGCCAGGTCCGCATACCACGATTTGACCAGCGATGCGTGGGTCAGCATATATTCCGGAGCTGCTTCTTCCTCCTGTGGCACACCATTTTCACCCATATCGGCCGGTGCATCATCCGATTGAGCGTCCCTCGTGCCACCGTCCGGAGTAGCACGATCCCTTGCACCTTCCCAAACGGCTTTCCATGCCACCCGGCGGTGGAGACTAGCCAGCGCGAGATCAGGTCTGTTATCCATCGACGTCTCACCCACGTACGCGGCATGCGTCAGGCCGAGCTTGGCGATACGGATCAGGTTCTCCGACTCGAGGCCGTACTCGGCCAGTATCGGGTAACCCTTGTCACTGAGCAGGAGCTGTCGGGAGCCGTCGGGAGCAGCTTGCTCAGCCCTCGCCATCGCCGTCGCATACTCGGAAACCCGCCACCACGTGCGGAAATCGGTATCGATCCAGCCCTGCTCGGCATACTCTATATACATCGACACAAGTGCCGGGAAGACCTGTGAGGCTTCGCCGCTCCGCGCTCCGTACCTTGCCTTCGCCCCGATGCGGGTTAGACGGGCGAGTTCCTGCCGGATCGCATAGTAGCGTTGGAATCCCTCGAAATCGTGGGCGGCACGTGTGTTGAGGACGAGACGACGGCCTCCATCCGATCGAAGTTCTACCCTGAATGTCGGTCCATCGAAGCTCTCCACACCACAAGACGGGGGAAGCCCAGGATTGTCGTACAGCGCTTCACTCACCGCGTTGTAGAAGTCCTCCGCCACAGCACGCCGTATCATCGGGTGTTCGACACCGAACAGTTCGACACCGAACTTGTCACGGAATGCCTTGACGATTCTGAGTTTGGCCAGCTGATCGGCCGGGGAACACGGTTCCTGCGCAGAGTCCTCGGGCCGCCAGTCCCGCCCATATCGTTCAGCGGTCCTGGCCAGCTCGATCCAGATCGTATCGGCACCCGCTCCGTCGACGATAACGCCCCAGTTTCGGCTTCCCACAACAGCATCCAGCAGATCTGTCAGGCTCGGCAGCGCATCCGACTCCCAGAACGCATCATCGCCGGGCGACAGCGCCACGCCACCGCCGGATACTTCTACCCGCACTATCTTCTCGGTGCACGATGCTGTCATCCGTGTGCTGGTATGCGCCCGATCGGACACATAGCCGAAAGCTTGGGCGGCGACGGCCGCGCAGATCGTCTGGTCACCTTCGGACCAGTCGGACGCCAGCGCCACCACTTTCTGAACAATCTCAGCAAGGTTGCCATCGCCGATACCGCCCTCGACGCGTGCTATCGCCCGGGGCTCGTCATTGCCGTCGGACTCACCAAAATCGGCGGCGCCAGAGGAGGGTTCGTCTGAGGCGGGCGCACCGAGATCCCCTGCCTTGGAGTATCTGCTCTCCGGTATGGCCGGATCCCAGGTCGAGCCGTCACCGACCGCTCCCCCATCCGAGTCCCCCCCGGGGTCCAGCGAGGCGGAACGCCGCGGCGGAATCCCACGACGACGCCTACCCGCACGACCACCGAACGGACCATCCAGATCACGATTCCCCGGCCTGCCGTAACCCCACAGAGTCTGTAACTGCGACACCGTCCAGCCCGAACCCAGAGAAACCCGATCGCCAGCAACAGGCTCACTGCCCGGCTGCCGGACGCCAACTGCGGGACCACCATCTCCGACCATCCGAGCCAGCCTGTCGACCAGCCGGTCGTACCAGGGCAACACATCCAGTGCTTCGAACAGCGGGCGCAGCTCGGCAACCTTGTCTCGCAGCTGGGATAGTCCCGGGTCTGGAACAATCGGATCGCCGGACGCGATGCGCTGTAGCATTTCCACCAGGCTCGGCTCGAACGTAACCTGCAGAATTTCGTGGGGATTGGTGAAGATATCCGCGAATCCGGCCAGTGCGCTCGGCAACTTTCCGTCTGGTTTGCGGACGGCGAAGATCAGTACCCGCCCATCCGGCAGGTCGGCGAATTGGACCTGTAGCAGCGCCGCAAGCTCGTCGTACGTGGCGTACAGCTCCTCGTTGACAGCATCCAGCTCATCCTCCCTAGCCCGGTCACGGAAAAGACGCAGTTTCATCGTTTTCTGCCATTGATTCACGATGCTTTGCGCAACGGTCACTCGTTCGCGAAACCCGGACAACACTCTTTCGCGCGCGGAAGGGTCCATCAATTCCCACCACGTCACGATTTTCTTGACATGCCGGTCGGAGTCCCACGTGATTTCTCCGTTCCGGTACGACAACGACGTGATGTCGGCACCCTCGTGAAACACCTCGACCAGAGTGGCCATGGCGCCGGCCAACGAGTCGTCCGATGGCTCGGCAGTGGCAGAGCCGGGGACAATCGTCTCCGACGACGAGTACCCCACACTGCGCCAATCGATTTCTGCGTTCGCTGCACGTTCGACTCCACTGTCGAGCTTCGCTGTCCGAGCGAGAAAACGAACCACGGCTTCCATCGCGAGGAAATGCCCCCCGCGCGCAGTGAGATGGCGGACCCGATCGGCAGGAATCCGTGCAGTCAGCCAAACACTCTGCTCCTCAGAAACATGGTAGTCCTCGGATGTCGACCACATCACAACCGAGCAGCGGATCTCCCCCAGATCGAATCCCCATCCTTCAGGGGAATCCAGTGCTAGCCGGTCATCGATCCATGCGTCGGCGTCATGCTGCTCTACGGCGGCATCATAGGTCGACAGCAGCTTATACTTCCCGTACCGCTCAACGAAATCCTGGTCGGACTTCAGATCTTCCAAGGAGTCACCGATGATGACCTCCGGGCGACGCTCGGACCTGGGCTTGGACTTGTGCACCCCAACCCTGTTATTCAGTTCCGAGAAATCACCGACCGCCGTGTCACGGATAACGGCTACATTGGATTCGCCGACCTTGTCGTCCCTATTCTCCATTTCAAGAGGCGCCGGGCAGGTCATCGCGATGACCTCTTCGACACGATCCCCGAGCAGCGCTGCGGCCGCGAGCGCGTGCGGGGCCCCACCGGAACGGCCGATCACCGAAAACCGACTGATCCCGAGGTGATCGGCAATTCTTCTTATATCGCTGGCCGCGTCAACAACCCTGCGGCCCGGGTGCCGTGTCGATCCACCATATCCCGGGCGATCATAGGAAATAACCCGGACGGCTCCTAGTTCTTTCAGAAACCACGGATCGGGTCGCGGTCCCATCCTGCTACCCGGAGAACCGTGTACCAGAAACGCCACCTTATCCGCCTTCGGAGGGCCATACTCACTCACCGTAAGCAATCGCCCGTCCTCTGTCTCCACCAGAATAGTATGAATCAGCGCTTCCCGGTCCAGCTCGATGTCGAGCCATTCCCGGCGAGCGACCTCGCTGAGGCGCGTCGCACTCAACTCGTCATCCGGCGGCGGTAATATCCAGCCCTCGCCCCTGTGGTAACGCGAGCTGAACTCCTCTTCTCGGATCACATTAAGCGCGATCTCTTTCGCGACATAGATCTGACTTGGGAACCGCGCCTCCATCTCGGCCAGCTCAGCATTACTCCATTTCATATCAGCATTACCCCACTCCAGCGCAGCATTACTCCACTCCGACTCGGGATAACTTCTCAATCCCAACACGGCCAGAACATTGTCCTCATGCCTTCCTGCGACGGACCTATCATCGCGAGCAGAACGGGGGTAAAGCAACGCGTTCGGAGTCGCCGTACCGAAAATCGCCTGCAACTTACCGAGCGCGGTCGCCGCCAACTCGTCAGGCGACGGGCCGCCGTCCGTCGGTGCCTGCGACTCGGCCTCGGCCGAAGCCTCAGCGGTGATCGCCGCCTGCCGCTGTGCCCACAGCAGTTCGGCCAGCCGCAACCACAGTGACATCCATGCCTCGCCGCCATTGACCGTGGTTGCGAGCTGCCGACGGAGTCCGGCAATCTCGGCCGCCAGCGGGCCCCGCGCCGCGCCGGCCTCTGCCGCCACAGCTAGTTCCGTCGAACCGAAGGGTGCGCTGTCCGTGACGGTCCAGTCCCACTCAGCTCCAGCGGGATACAGCTCGCGGTCCGCGTCGATGAACGGCCCGGCCAGGTATTCGTTGATGGCCTCGACGAGGATTTCATCAAGACCGATTGCACCGACCTCCATCTCCTGCAGCTGGCGGTCCAATGTTCTGCGGTTGATCAGCCCGTCGGGGCGCCGTGAGAACAGCCCGAACAGCGCGCCGATCGTACGTCGCAGCGCATCGTGGCGGGCGCGCAGGTTGTCTGCCGATTGCTCCCACGGTGGTGGGTCCTCCCCGCGTAGCCAGTCGTAGTAGGCGTTGATCCCATCCAACTCCCGCGGCGTGAACGGCCCCCCGATCACCGAGCACACCCTCTCCAGCTCATCGAGCCTGGACAGATGCGCAGCCAGTTCTTCTTCTCCCAACACGGACCGGACTAGTGCACGCAGTCTGAGCAGTTCTTCGCTGACGGCCGGCCACACATCGAGCAATGCACGCAGCAGATCCGGATACTGAGCCGTCCACTCACCAAAAAGCCCCGCCCGCTCGGGATTCGCCAGTAGCGCCGGATGCACCGATGCCCGCGTGAGCACCAACCGGCCTGCAGGATCGGTCTCTACAATCCGGAACCCGATGGGGTCCAGGCCCCTGATGGTCAGGCTGAGGTCAGTGTGCAACTGCCGCAGAGCCTCCAGCACCCGTTCGCCGAGGGCACGCACATCCTCGGTCAGGTCGTCGGCGTTGAGCCGGTACGCGAGCGCCCTCGCCGCCTGCGCAACGTTATTCCTCGTGGTGACCAACTCAGGGATATCGATCAACCCCGGCGAATCTGCCGCAGTGTGATCCCACGCGATACCCGCCAGCAAGTCCTGGAGCTGCCCCAGTTCGCTGTCCGAGAGACGGATCGATATCGATTCTTCCAGCTGGTAGAGGAATTCCTGCAATGCAGCGGGATGCGCAATCAGCAGATCCCGCAACGGCCCCGCATAGCGTCCGAGCACAGCAAGCCCTGGATGAATCGACAGTCCATCCAAGTCCGGCCCGTCGTCCTCGAACGGCTCGCCCGCAGGCGTCGGCGCCGGCGGCCGACCGCCCCTGTTCCCACCACCGGCACCGCCGGATGCCGCTGTGGTCTGCCAGAAGCCATTGCCACCACCGGACTGTTGTCTACCGGAGGGTTCTCCTCCGGCCAACATCCCGGTCTCCGCTTCGGTTTCCGACCGAATCTCGCGTTCGGTCTGCGGAAGAACGAAGGGGATCCGGTCGGTCTGCGACGACCAGAAGTAGTGTTTTCCGGTGCGTTTGGCGCCCTTATGGTGATAGTAGCCATTGGCCTTGATGTTGGTGGTGACGTCGACCTTCACTCCTTGGTCGGCGACGTGCATCGCCAGCCAATCTGCATCCAGCAGGGTGTCGCCTATACCCTCACCTTGGTAACCAAACCGGACGTACAGCGCATTGATCTCCGCCATGTCGGTGTCCGATGACGAATCGAGGTCGTCGTCCGATGGCGAATAGAGCCAAACCCGGCTGAGTACCGTGCCCGACGTACTTTTTATCAGTGTGCGTACCGTTCCCGGCGGTGCCGGCTTGGACCAGAAGTCCACCTGCCGCCTCGCAAACTCACTGTTGTACGGATTGAACGTTTCCAGAAGCTGGCCCCAGCTCAGCGGCTGGCGAGTTTCAGCGTCCAGATAAAAGCCGATGCCGTCGCGGACCAAGCACTCTCCTTCCATTCCGATCACTTCCGCAATCGTCTTACAATCGGCGGGATTCGACGGATCGAGGGCTTCGGTGGCATCGACAGGCTCCCACTCGATACCATCATCCGGGTCCAGCCGCTGCGCCCACGGCACCGTTCCGAATTTCGGGTCGTCGGGAATGTCATCGTCCATCATCACGATGGCGTGCCAGAGGTGATCCCGCACTGTTATCAGCGCTTGCTTCAGATAACAGGCCAGAACCTCGCCACCGGACCGGCACGAGGCCGAGATGACGGTCTGCTGCGCCACCCGGGTAACCAGTTCGTGGGCGACCCGCGGCTTCACGACCTCGCCGATCACGGCCAAGACCGCCCTTCGGACCTCGGCGTGCAGAAATGTCAGTGCGCCGCGGTCGCCTGCCACCGCCTGCTGCGCCAATACCGCCAGCGCCGTAACCGCCTCGCCGGCAGCCGCATTCAGCTTGTCGGGGTCGGTCAGGATCTGGTCGATCCGAGCAGCCCACTGCCCGTACGTACTGACGAATTCGCCGTGGCGCTCGACGTCGCCGGAGGCGATCGGCTCCGGCAACCGGACGACGGCACGGCGGCTGATGCCTCGGCTCCAGGGCCGCCAGCTCGCGGTGATGGCGCCGATATCCTGAACCAACTTGATCCAGCGCGCCTTTTCCGGCGCACGCCGGTCCGGCTGCCTATCAGCGGAGTCGAGACGAAGTTCCAGGTATCCGTCGTCGGCGCGGACAAGCGCCACACCTATCAGGCTTGTGGTGTCGGCACCGGTCAGGGTGGTGTCGCGGTCGACGAGGTGCTGCACCAATCTCCATGCCGCTAGCTGGAGCCCGGTTCCCGCTTCCGCGAGGGGAACTCGTTCGAGTATCGGTGCCATACGCATCCGGAGCAGGGTGTCGAGAGCATCGAAGTCGATGTCCGCGGGGATGACCACATCCGCCCCGGCCAGCACTTCGCCGCTCCCGGCCCGGCGCCGGTCCCATTCAGAGAGATCGGCGGCGTCCACGAAGAACGCCCGAGCATCCTCGGTGCTGACCGGGCCCGCATCGGGTTGACCGGGCGAACGTTCGGCCGGAGCATCGACGTCGATATCCGCGGGGATGACCACATCCGCGTCGAAAATCGCGACCGCATCTGTGTAGTGGCCGGGTCTGCCCACCATCGGGCCGATTCTCACTCCGGTGAAATCCTGATCCGCGAGCATCAGACCGACGTCGGTCGACTGAGCCGCAGTCTCGACCGAACGTCCCTGCTGCACCAGCGTGTTCAGGTTCGCAAGATCGCCGCCGAATGCGTTGTGCGCCTGCAGCATCACGCGGATGCCGGAAATCCGTACGCTGCACTCCTGCAGGAGTAGTACCAGCTGGTCCCGATTCAGCGGCAGTGCTCCCGGTATCAGCGTGAGAATTCCGTCGCCGTCGACCACCGTGCTCCAGGCCTGCTGACCGGCTGGGGGCTCGACCAGGCCGGGACGAATCGCCCACGACAGAGCTCCACCGGTCGGGTGCTCGCCTGAAGTCGCTGGCTCGATCGCCGGAGGAGCACGGGGTGAGGCCCCGATCAGCACGGTATTTACGGCCGCAGAGTCGGTGGAGCGCACCCATTCGTCGCCGTAGCCGAGCACTCGGGCCCACAGCAGGTCCTCTACCACCGCCACGGCTGTCGCCACGTATCGTCGTCCGACGGTGTCGGGCGATCCGGAGTAGCTGGTCAGATCGACACGGCGCAACGTCTCCTCGGTAAGCGCATGCACCAGCGCGACGTCATCGATGACCGTCTCGACAGCGGTACGGACATGGCGGCCAACCGATTCCCCCAGGATGAACCGGGCTTCCGGATCACCGTGGCGAGCCCGGCTCAACTGGGATTCGAGAGCACTGCGCCGCACCGCATTCGCCGGCCGGATATCGAACGCGCCGTTCAGCATCGCCGCGCGCAGGCGCTCCTGCCACGGCACGAACTGCGCGACGAGCCGGGCCACGCCGCGGTACCAGTCTCCGGTACTGAGCCGACCGGACCCTGCTCTGGGATCTGTTGCGATATCGATCGCGATCATCGCGAGACGCGCGGCGTCGCGCGTGGATATCGGCCCGGCCACGGCCTCGATCTCGGCAAGCACCGGACTCCAGTAGCGTTCGACGACGGCCAGCTGAGTCTGCTGACGGCGTCCGCTCGCCGCCGCGAATACTAAAGCCCGCGGGGTGAGGACATATTTTCGCTGTGGCGCACTCAGGCCGTACCTGGCCAAGACCCCGGGAGTATCCATGAGTGGGCCGACCGGACGCCACCCGAATTTTTCGTAATAGCCAGCGGCACGAGATTTGTCGGTGGTGGACATAAGCACGTCGATATCGCCCATCATGTCGGCATCGCCCCTCATGTCGACATCGCCCATGAATCCGAAGGTTGGAAGCAGCATCTCACCGGCCACACCGGTACCGTGCCAGCCTGGTTGCAGATAGGCACCGCTGACCTCGAACCGGCGGTGACCGGTAGTGGTCCATAGATAACCGAGCACACGCTCGCGGTAGACGGGGACCCGCACGCGAGTATGGTTATTGGTGGCCGCCTGCGCCAAAAGCTCGGGGAAGCGCTCCCACCAGCGCGGCATCTGATCTTCCACAACATACGGCAACGCCTCGGGCCCGAACGTCACCATGCTGGCTCTCGCCAGCGCGCGCACCAGGTCGTCGAGGTCCTCGGGCCGCGCGGGACGGATCCGAACTGCCCGGGGATCGGCGTTGCGCGAATCGTCCCACGGCCGGTCCAGCAAGTCGTCCGGACCGAAGCGTGCAGCGGTGCGACTGATGAGTTCCGTTGGGTGGAGGCGATTTTCGGGCGGCACCGCAATGTCTCGATCCGCATCGGCCAAGTCCTCGACCAGACCCTCATCGGGTTGGCCGGACAACAGTTCAGCCGGCAGCGGTCGAGGCGCAAATGGGTCTTCGGCGCCGTGCACATCTGATCTGCTATCCGGGCGATTGGGCACAGCTCCGTCCGGCTCTCTGGCCGAATCGGCATTGCCCGTTCGTCCGATCCTCCGGTCGGGCGGAATGTGCAGGACGGGGCGGGGCTCGTCCGTCGAGACCAGTGGGCCGATCGTGCCGTCGGGGTTACGTATGAACACGATCGTGTACGCCTGGACGATCTGGTCGGCGGGTGCGTAGAACGAGACCGGACGCCAGCGTCCGGAATCCTGGTCATACAGTTCGGGAGAGGGGTTGTGGTCGGATTGGTAACCGGTACTTCCATCCTCACCGGCGCCGAAATTCCCACCGGTGCGAGGGTTGTCGCCTGTATGGGGGTCTCCACCGTGCGGGGTGTGCCTGCGGCGGGTCTCACTGGGAAGACGACTGAAAAGGGAAATGTGGTCGTGGGTTCCGAGATTTTCCTCCACCAGCCACACCGTCACAACGTCCGGCCGCCGGAAGAGCCTCCCGATCGTCTCCGAGCTGATCGGCACATCGTCGTACAGGCTGATCGGCATTGCCCGGCCCCGGGCGGTCTGCTCGATCCGAGGCTGATCCACACCGTCCGGTGTCACCTCGCCCGAATCGCCCATCGAACCTGGGCCATGTAGTTCCTCGGTCTTGGCTGCGACGACGGTGAAGCAGTCCATATCGTGCCTGGGGCGCAGCGGTGTTCCGAGGGCGAAGCCGGCCAGACGCGGCAGTCTCCCGCTGAGGGTCTCGGCGGCCGCAATCCGGAAGTAGTCGAGCGAGTCGGGGTAGCCGTCGTCGAGGAACTGGAGTTGATCGATCATTTTACCCTGCAGCATGGCGATCGCCCTGTTACCGAGTCCCTTATTCAGCACCATGATCCGGATGCCCTGGTCTCGCCGAATCCGCTTGTCCTTTACCAGCTCTTGAGCGGAGGCATGGTCGAGTGCGATGATGCGCACCACGGACCCGGCATCTTCGGACAGCCCGTGCAGGCGAGGTCCGCGGCTGACGATTACCGAAATCTCGAGCTGGTCGCGGTCGAGGCTCGGTGCGAGCTCTTTGACAGCATGGTACAAAGCAGCGGCCGCCTCGACCTGCTGCGGCAGTATCCGCATATCGCCCGTCCGGGTATACGAGTACAGGTAGAGCCGGATATCCGCGGTGTCGAGGCGGTCACCGCCCACGATCTCAACTCCGTCGTTCGATGCATACCGCACGTGCTTGGTGAGTTCCGGCGCCACCTCGCGGGCCCGGATCACCGCCCCGGCCATCGCCGAGCCGAGCGAGCGGGCCAACTTAACGCCGATGGCGCCGTCGCGCTCCTCGATCGATAGGCCTGGAGCCTCGCTGAGCGCATCGCTGAAGACTTCGCGCACGACCTCCTTTTCGCGCGCGGTAAGCCCGCCGAACCATTTCGCGGTGACCTCACTCAGCCACGGAATGTTTGCATCGAGCAACGGAACTAGGACCCTATTCGCAATCTCGGCGGGTGTGTGTATGCCCCTGAGATCGAGCCGGGAATGTTTCGCCAGCGCGTGTAGCGCGATCGCGAATCCGTCCGACACGTCTGAAGTGCTGCCGACGAGCGATCCAATTCGGGTTGTCTCGCTACCCCCGACCGGGGTGAGATCGATGACAACGTGGCCGTCTTCGACGAAGACGGTAGTAAAGACCTCCCTGAACCCCTTGGCGGCCAGCCGTTCGAACGCCTCCATGCCGGCGCGCACCAAGTTCTCGTCGAGCATATCGGCGACGACTTGGCGCCCTGCATCGGCGGCGACTCGGCGCACCGCAATCTCCAGTTCGGATGCGGTCGACACATACCGGGCAAATAGCGGCAGCGTCGATGGTTCGTCATCTCCCGCAATGTCGCCGCCGGCAATAATGTCGGCCATCTTCTCGAGCAAATCTCCCGAAATAAGCTCGCCAGCGGGAGCAGGGGCCGACCGGATGACCCGCGCCGCGAACGATGACTCCGCGAGGTCGCGACCGAGAGCCGTCTCGGGACCATCCTCGTCCGATTCACCCGCCGAATCGGACGAATCATCATGCGGTAGAAGAACATACACATTGTCGGCACCGACACCGTAACCGGACGCATGGTCGATCGGTCCGGCGCCCGACGGTCTGAAGAAAAGCAATTTCGTATCGAAGCCGCTACCGGCGCCCGAAGAGTCTCCTGCAATCACAGCACGGAACTCGGCATCGTCGAACGCATGACCGACAACGGCCGATCCGAAGCCGTCGGAGACGACGATAAAACTGCGCAGCTCCGGTGCGAGCCCGCGCGCCGCCAACACCCGTCGCGCGATCAGTGAGGAGGCGATGTGACGGCGCAGCTGAATCCCGGCGCCGTGGGCGAGATTCGCGCCGTTCTTGCCGACGCTCCGGGGGTCCGGACGCAAGTACTCGCACGACAAGACCACAGCACAGTCGACCTCGTCACCGACGATAGCCTTGATGCGCAAATACAGGCTCACCATGTTGTGCAGGTGATCCGCCAGATCCTCCAGGTTGCGCGTCTGTCCGACCGGCCGGAGCCCCGGTTCGTATCGGACCACGACAGACGCCGTGACCGGATTATTGATCGAGATGACCGCGGCACCCTGATTGGCCAGAGCCTCGGCATCGAAATACCACCACCAGAAGTGAGGGATGTCGTCGGACACCGCCTCCTCTCCCAGTCGTATGCTCTCGAAACCGACCGCCTCGGTGAGATCGGCGATATTACGCAACACGTCGGCATGGACATTGCCGTCGAGCTCGAGCCGCACTGTGCCGAACAGGTTGGCCACATGTGACATCTCGATCGGCAGGCTGGGCGCCTTGCCCACCCGTCGCCCCAGTAACGCAAGTGCCATCACCTGGTCGGTATGCAATTGTGCGGACCAGATCGCCAGCGCTTCGATCGCGGCAGTGATCTCCCGGATCGAGCCACTGGGCCGCAGTCGCTGGATCGCCTGCGATACGCCACCGGACCGCAGATCGAGGCGGGCTCCCTCACCGAGCTGGAACAACGCATGCACCTGCTCGGCCCGCGCGAACGCGCTGATCGCCGTCGGCAATTCCTTCGGTCGCCAGCCGTCGGGCCGAGTCTCTGCTTCGAACACGCGGCCGATGAAGTGCCGGGTATCGTGCATGGATTCCGGGTCCGCACCTGCCGATCGCAGTTCATCGTGGTCCAGCGGATACTGTCCGGACACATCGATCCGAACTTGGCGATCACCGCGCCCTCTCAGCACTGCGACCGTCACCAGCCCCGCATCCTGCGGATATGCCCGACGATAAGCGGCCACCAGAGCCGAGACCGACGACTTGATCCTCCTCAACTCGCCGGGATTCGACCATTCCGCCATGCCGCGATCGATCGCGGCGGCCACAGCGGGAAGAGGGTCGGTACCCGCGACGATATGCACGCTGATCAGCCGTCCGGGCCCTTCCTCCGACTCGTTGAAGATGACATCGGCGGGCCAATTCGGCGGATTCTGGCCCTCACCCATGGAGTCGGCCATATCACGGCCACCTGGCACATCCATGTCTCCGGGCTCATCAGGCGCCGGATGACCGGCGATGGAAACAACCGGGACGAATGTGCGTAGGGCGGGGTCGCGGAATTCCACTCCCCCAACGGATTTTGGCAACCTGACGGTAATCTGTTGCCTCAGTGGGGCGTTCGGAATATCTCTGCGGCCGGACTTAGGTGGCTTCCTGCCTCCGACCTTGGGCGCTGTCGACCGCGATCCGCCAACCGCCACATCACCAAACAGCTGACGTTCGGCCGCGCGCAGGCGAACGAGGTTGGTAAGACCCCGCACACATGCATTCCTGGAGGGCATGTCACGCATTGCTACGCCCTGCTTCACAAACGCGTCGACATTGTCCGCCTGGTCTTTCGTCAACACGGCATAACCGCGTTCGAGAAAACCGTCGTCACATGCATCGACGGCCTTCACGAACTGCCCGCGAGTCAGAGCATGGTTCTCGTCCTCGCCGAAGACCGGCTGGCACTCCACCGTATGCAGAGACGCGACGATCAGTTCGGCGAACAGCGGCATAACCTTTCGCAGCCCGTACGCCTGATACGAGATGACACTCCCGGGGAGGATGTCCAGCTGTTCCTCGATGTCATCGTCCTCGCGGCCGTCCCGGAAACGGAGCATCAACACGGCCAGCTGTGCCGGCGAGATCACGGGCCAGCCGGTACGACCGCGAGCCCGCAGGATCGGTCTGGACCATATGTTCGGGCGGTCCCGGGTGATCGCTCTGGCCAATCCGACGCGATCCTTCGCCGCTATCGCCCGTACCGCCTCGTTCAGCAGCCGCCGAACTTCGGCAATGCTGCGGCCGAGCAGCGCCGCAATCTCACCGTCGGTGCGGCCACTGAGCCGGTACTGCAGGGCCGTGGCCGCATCCGGTGCCTGCGCTGCCAGTTTGACCAGCCCAAGAGTCAGTATCCCGGCCGTGGCGCGATGGGAGCCCGGTGTCAGTAGTTCCGTCGCGGCCGGCACGGGCGCCATTGCCACGCCGAAGATCTCGACCGCCGCGGTCTCCGTCCGGAGATTGGCGAGTCCGGCAAGGGCCCCCGGCACAGGTCTATCAGCCGGCGAACGTCCGGCCCGATCGCCACCGAAGAGGTGCTTTACTTCGGCGCGACGCAGATCGGCCAACTTCGTGATCGCCTGTGTGTAAGGCGAACTCGGGCCGACATCTTTCCACAGTCCCCCACGCACCAGGCGGTTGATAACTGCCTCCCACTGACGCGCAGTACAGAATGGTCGCCCACGGCCGGCAAAACCCCCATTATCCCGGCCGAGGAACTCGGGGTCGTCGGCATATGCCGCCTGTACAACCATTTCGTTAGAAGCGTCTTTCAGATCCGGACATTCTCGTAGCAAAGCCTCCGTATAGGGACCCTTCACCGCCGAAAAATGAAAGGGATCAGGTGCGGCGCGAATTTCCGCCAGTACCGACCGCGCAATCTTTCGACGACCTTCCACGAGATATTTCTTGACCGAACTCTCGGACGTGTCCATCTCCACGGCGATTGCACGCTCATCGAGGTCGTCGACATAGCGCTTCTGGAGCGCGGTCCACCACAACGGTGGCTCGGTAAACGGGGGACGTTCCAGGAAACCTGGCGCCACCACACGGATCGCCACCATCAGCGAGCCGGCCGCAGCCTTCACGATCGTATCCATCAAAACATCACCGTTGGCATCACCACCCTCCACCTCGAACGCCTTGACATCCGACCGGCCCGCCAACCGCAGATACTCCACAGCCGCCGGGATCTGCTCGGCCAACGACGCCAGCGCCATGATCAGCACGCCCTGCATTGCCGCGTGATCCAAGGGAACGGTAAGACCGGCATACAGCCCGACAACGACATCCGTCGCCACCGCAACCCGCTGCCGTGTGTCGACTCCGGCCATCTTCGGTTCGTCACTGAACCACTGCCCGGCAATCTCTCGATAGTCGGCTCGCAGACCATTCACAGCCGCGATAACGGCTTCCTGCCCTGCCGCGGCGAATACCTGTGCGACAGCGGCCGTTTCCGGCTCTGACAACACTGCGAGCACCCGTCCCCGGAACCGATCCCACTGCGACTGCTCCTCCACACCGGTCACCGTGCCAACCGGCACCTCGGTATCATCCAGATTCACACCGAGGCCGCGAACGATATCCCGCGCCACCACCACCCATCCCGCCGGAACCGGCTCCACACCTGCCCGCGGCCGATCCAGCAACCAGCCCTCAGCAATCCGCCGATGCGGTTGCCGATCACCCAAACGACGGATCACCCGGGCAACAGCCAGCCAGTCCGCGCCGGCCAACGCCTCCTCGGCCGCCGCCTGCTGCGCCGCGGGCAATACCGCAAGCACCTGACGACGGAACCACTCCGCATGGAATTGGCGCAGCACACCAACCACCGCCCTCGCGGTACGCCGGTCATCCAGCGGCAGAGACCTTTCCGCTGCCGAGCCGACGTGCTGCAACCATCCGGTGGCAGTCTGCCGCTGCTGCCGCAGCAACCGGGTAAGTACCACCTTCTCGATCACGTGGAGATCGGTACCCGCCACCATCCGCGCATCCCAAGCCCGTTCCGCCGCAGACAAATCCGGCGACCACCCCAAAGCCCTCAATACCTCGGCACGGAACCGCTCCACTCCGGATACCCCGCCTTGCGGGTCGGACCCGGCATCGGTTTCCCCGGCCTCGACCGAGGCCGCAACCAGCGGCACCCGATCCTCACCCGAGCCGACCGATCCACCCCCGACTCCAGGCGATCTTGTATCCGACCGAGCATGAGGTGCATAGCCGTCCACGTAACTGGTAACGCTGATGCGGCGGCCACGAGGCACACTGCCGAGGGCTCGACGCAGGCGAGCGCCTGTCGCCGCGCCATCTTCGGCGGGACCCGGTAGTTTCGCGCGGGTTATACGGCTCGGGAGTCCGTCGGTCGACGATTCCACAGACTCGCCACTATCCATGTCGGTAGCGGCACCACCGGCGGGGACCGGTCCGGGCGGGCGGGTGTCCCCGGGACTGCCCTCGCCCTCGCCGTCCCCGTCATCGTCACCGTCGGATTCATACCGCCGCCGATAAGGCGCCAACAGCATGTCTTTCAGGTAGCGCACCAGCGATTCGTCGGCCCCGGCAGCCTCCTCCTCATCGAGCTGCTCGGCCACCCAGTCCGGGGTGACTTCTTCCACAGAGAGGTTCCACTGCGTTTCGAGCCACCAGCGCAGCCACCGTTCGAGCTGCTCCTGCGTCGCTTCCACACTGCCCGGCCGATGCTGTGGCTCAACCCACCCATCGGCGGCCAGTGCGGCACGATAAGGACGCAGCAGCAGATCACGAACCGCCAGCGCGAGCGGGTCGGTGGCACCTTCGGCCGACGCGGACAGCTGCGCCTCCAACTCACCCGGCCAGGGACTCCACCCCCGGGCCGGAGCCTCCAGCAAGGCCAGGTGCCGGTACAGCCATCCAGCAAGCCGACCGGCATTGTCGAGCAACCGATCCCGCGGAATCCGCCCGCCGAACAATTCGTCGTAGCTGAGCGAGTACCACCGCACCGCCGTGTTCTCGAGGATGATGGCAACCTCTCGATACGATCCGCTCGAGATCATCTCGGCCAACTGGCCATGCAGTGTCGGCGGATCGGGCCAGGAATCGTCGCCGATCGACAGGCCCAGCCGGTCGAACCACCCCCGTAGCTCACCGACCTGCCGACGCATACGGTCGAACAGATCCTGTTGCATGTACGCCCATGCGGGACCGGTCAACCCCAGTTCACGCAGGAATGCCGCGAGACTGCCGACGGCATTCCGATAACCGGACCACAGGTCATCTCGACACGTCTCGGCGAACTCGGCCACAGCGGGCGGCACGACGCCGGTCCCCAGGCGCCGGTCGAGTGCGACCACCGCAGCCGCCAACTCGTCCCGCTGTGCCACAGCCGCCTCGATCGTCACGCGAATCGAGATACTTGTGCCGGGATCTGTCTCCGGTTCACCCTGCAACTGCCCGTAATAAGCGACCAGCGTTCTGCGTGACTCCGATTCCGGCAGCCTGTCGAGGAACATCCGAAGCAGCACCGGGTGGGCCGACAGTAGTGATCGCCACTCGCCTGCCAGCTCGAACAGCTGTGCATATCCGGGATGCCGCCTGCCCGACTGCAAGTTCTCCGAACTGATCGGCAATCCGTCCAGGCCGGGCTGCCATGAGTCGACAAGGTGCTGGGCCCGTCTGTAGGCGGCATGCAGACGGTCTCGATGCCGTGCCGTGACGTCCACTGTCAAAGGGTCCGAAAGCCGTTGCATCAGCTCCTGTTCCAGCAGGACAAGCCGGACCCAAGCTGCATCGCACAGATGCATCGCCTCATCGAAGCTGTCGACGTCTTCGGCGGATCGTGTGGTCTGGTCTGAACGCGACGGCGGACCGCGCAGGACCCGGCCCAATAGCCGACGCAGAGAGGGCAGCAGGAACAACAGCTCGGCTGTGGTGAATTTCCCTTGTGCTCGCCAAGTTTCGACCGTCGCAACAGGATCGGTGAGCATCTCGGGCAACAGGAACACCCGCCGATACGTCAGGATCGCCGAGAGTAGCCGGGCTTGTAGCCGCAGGATCTCCGGATCGTGCTCGGTCGGTTCGGAGGCGACAGCTGCCCACTCGTAGGCATTCCATTGCTCGTCCAGGAGTCGGCGGATCTCGTCGCCGGTGGGCGAAGGTTCCTCCTCTTCGGAGTTCTCATCCTCCGCCCAGCCGGTCGGTTCCGTTGCCTCCCCTGCGATCCGCCGACGGGGACCCCCGCCGAGGCGTGCATAGGTTCCGATCAGCGTCTCCAACGGCCAGCGCGGTGACCAGGCAGCGGCACGAGGTCCGGAGACACGCACAAACCTGGACGCATCCCACGGCGTGCCCGGCTGGTTGTGCTGTGGATTATCAGTCCACGTCCGACGCACCGTCCCCGGTCCGGAAGAAGGTGTCCCCGTATCATTCATCTCCGCGTCTGCACTGTGGCGTTCCAGACGGAAATAGCATGTCGCGTTTTTCATGATGTAGCGGCCGAGTTCCGAATCGTCCGCACTTCCGAGCCGGATAATCTCGGCGGGGAGCCGATAGCCCGCCACCTCTCCCGAAAGCTCTTCGATAAGTTGGTCGAGAACTCGCTTACTGTCGTGTTCTTGCAATTCCACCACCGGGCGGTAAATGCGGCGGATGCTGTTCAGGATGGCCTTCACCGAACGCGCAAGCGTGGTCGGCTCATAGTCCAAGGGAAGTCTGAGCAGGCTGAACGCCAACCGAGAACGGGGTGTGTCGGCCAACGCTTCGAGCGCATCGATGTCCGCGTGCCGATAGTCGGCGATCAGATCGGTGAGGAATCCATGCTGCCGAGCGCTCGCCTTCAACCAGACGTCACTGATACGCACCGTCACTTGTCCGGAGGAATCGAACACGTATATCAGTGTCAACATGCCCACCGGGCCGGTATCACTCACGACCTCACAACTGACATTGATCAGCGTTTCCTGGTCGTCGAGTGACGGCAGGTCTATCTCCTCGTATTCGACTTCGGTGAGATTCAATTGGAACGAACCGTATGCACGGTCCCGCAGCATTTCTTGCAAACGCTCGCGCAGCACTCCATTGCGATCGGCGGTGGCCGATCGGGCGACCATAAACAGGTCTCGAATGGGTAGGCCTGTCGCGGCTTTCAGCGACAAACTCCGCCCCTCATCGATGACCGGTGGGTCATTCTGCAACCGGAACCACACCACCTTGCCCGGTGCGGTCGGATCCAATCGAAGACCCCAAGCAGCGGACTCATACCGCAAGAGGTGGGTAGTCCGCCGGGCCTGTGCACTGAAGTCACCCAGCTCGCTCGCGTTCCACTCGGCGACCTCCACCGTCGCCTCCGGCATCTCGGCCCCACCATCCGGCACGATGATCCCGACCTCCGCGATGCCGCGTCTGCGCAGTACGCTCCGAGCCAGCCCAACGACCAACTCGGCCCCGACTTCCGCACGACCCGAATCCAGATCCGCCAACTGGCCCCGCACGAATTCTGACGCGGCATCGAGCTCCTCTGCGGAGCGAATCACGATGCGCGCCGGACGCTCCGGGAATGATCCCAATGCGGTCGACGAACCCGCCGGAGGTTCACCATCCCCCGAGTCCGACGAGATCCCCGCCCCGGCCTGCGGCGGACCGCGCAACATCTCATCACCCGCCAGAACGGCCGGCACGATTCCTATTTCCGGCCCGGGAATCCGCATAGTGACTCGATGGGGACGGATGTCGGCACCGATCGAGCGCTTGGTCGAAGCGAAATCGTTGCCGACTTCACCGATTTCGGCGCAGCGCAGGGCTGCCAACCCCTCGATGCCCATTTTGTAAGACCTGTAAGAACTGAGTTCAGCCACCGGCGCTTTGTACACCACGCGGGCAATAACTGCGTGCCAGTGAAACATGGTGGCGCAGTAGCTCATCCCGCGACCGAGAAACCGCTCGTCCCTTCGCCCCAGAAACTCCGGGTCATCGGCATCGGCCGCCCGCACAACCGCCTCGGCGGGAGCATCGATCAGACCCGGGTAATCTTTCAGTAGAGCTTCCGTATTGCTACCAATAATTATAGGAATGGGAAATCCCCTGTGCGCCACAAGGATTCCCGCCAACACGAGCCGCGCGATCCTGCGACGGCTGGTGGACAAAGCGGCCGGTCTGGTACGTGACCGTTCGGTAGTCTGTTCCTGGCTACGGCCAATACGATATTGCTCCTCCGCAACAGTCCACCACCAGGGCGCCTGCGCAAACGGACAACGTTCCCAGAAGTCCGGCGCTGCCGCACCGACCGCCACCATCAACGGTTCGGCGACAGCCGCCGCGATCGCGTCCATCAATACCTCGCTGTCGGCATAACCATCGATAGCGTCCAGCGCATCCGCATCCGACCGCCCCGCCAACCGCAACCGCAGATACTTCCCTGCCTCCGGCATCCGCTCGGCCAACGACACTGCCGCCACGATCAGCGCGCCCTGGATCGCCGGCAGACCGGACGAAATGGTGAGAAACGCATGCAGCGCGACAACGATATTCGTCGTCACCGCAACCCCCTCTCGGCCGGTCAAAGCCACCTGCGGATCAGCACTGAACCACTGTTCGCCAACCTGTCGGCTCTTGCCCGATAGACCGCCGACGACTGCTTCGGCAGACCTCCGGTCCACTGCCGACAAAATCTGTCGGGCCGATGATCGCTCCCGCTTCGGTAGTACCGCCAGCACTCGGTCACCGAAACCGAGACCGGTATTCGAGGAAATTGCGGCGGCTTCCGCAACAACGCTGCGGTCTGCCGACTTCCTCGGACGTTGCGGGACCACCGGCGCGGCGGTGTCATCCGGTTCCCCAACATCGTCCAGATCCACGCCGAGGCCACGCGCGATACCTCGCGCCACCGCAACCCACACCCCCGGAACCGATTCCGTTTGGGCTCGCGGCCGATCCAGCAACCAGCTCTCAGCAACCGACCGATCTCGTGCCTCCAAACCTCCGACCAACCCGGCAGCAGCCCGCCATTTGACACGGGCCAATGCCTCCGCGGCCGCCGCCCGCTGCGCCTCGGGCAACGCCGTAAGCACCTGACGACGGAACCACCCCACATGCAACCGACGCAGGGAGCGAACCACCACCCTCGCGGTACTCAATTCCTCGAGCGGCGCAGGCTTGTGCCCCGCACTATCAGTAGGTCGCCACCATCCGACAGCAATCCGCCGATACTGCGGCTCAGACAGCTGAGCAATCACCGCCGCGATCATCTCGCGATCGAGACCTGCCAACAACCGCGCGTTCTCAGCCTTTTCCACCGAAGACGATTCCGACCGTTTCAACGCCGTCCACACCTCGGCGCGAAACCGCTTCACAGGTTCACCGGCCTCGGAGCCCGACGAGATCGCCATCCCCGTCTGCAGCGGATCGCGCAATACCTCATCGCCCGCCGGAACGTCCGGCACGGTGCCGGTTTCTGGCTGGGGAATTCGCATCGTGACTCGGCGGCGAGGAATGTCAGCACCGACCGAACGCCTGGTAGCAGCGGCGCCACCCGGTGATGCCGGCGACTCCGGCCGGGCAACGCTGGGATGCATCCGCATCGGGGCATCCTGTCGTCCGGAATTCGGGTCCGGGACCCCCTCACCTGGTTGGCGGCTGGGGCGTGCCGGTTCATCCGAATACGCGGCATTGCCTTCATTCCGGACTGTGGTAAGCGATGGGATCGAGTCGGGGGAAAGCGATATTCGCTGCGCTGGGATCGCCGGTCGCCGAGACGTACCCGGCCCGGTGTGGCGCCAGCGAATACCGGCCAGGCGGAGCAGCTTGATCACCGAGAGCGCGGGATACGACCCCCGGAATTCGAGGTCGGTCCGGCCCGCGACAGCGCCCGGCACGACCGTCTCGACCACCGTCCGGAGCGCGTCGCCTGCCGGATCGTTCTGCGCGGAAAGCTCGAAATACAGTTTCAGCAGACCGATTCGACTGTCATTTTTGGTAGGCCAGATGAGCGGGGGTCTGCTGCGAGTCACCGGCCGCAACGCACGAATCCGGTTGTGCCAGTCGACGATCTCAACCATAGCCCGAATCGCCCGCGCTGGCGGAAGAGCAAAGTACAGATCGATCCAGTACGCCGGATCGGTCAGATCGCGGGGCTGCGCACGGATCCCCACCGCCGCCTCTGCTCCCGCCTCGTGACCGTCGTAGTACTCCTCAGAGGTCATACGACCGAATTCGACTTGCAGGTCCAGCCACTTGTCCGGGTCGAATATGTGGAACGCACTGCCCCACACCAGATACGGGCTCACCACACTTCGCATCCAGGTGCGGGCATCGATCACCTTGGTGGAGACAACCTGCTTGTCGTTCACCTCGGCAGAACCCCATTGCACGTAATGATCAAATTCGTGATCGAACACCGCATCGACCTCGGCGTCGATCGCAACGGCCGCTCCCTTCTTTTTCCGGCCCCGGCGTTGCATAATCGTGCGAAGCAGGCGCAGTCCCCACTCCGTCTCGAAATACCACTTACTGAAATTAATGTAAACAACCAATTCGTCATCCCGCTTTATCGGGTACGTCAATGCGTAGCCCTCCAAATGCTCGGAGGACAAGTTGTTGATCGTGTGCAGATCGGTGAGTCGAACCACGAAATCCCTGATCTTGATATCCGACACCGGACCGAGCGCCGACGGTGCCTCGCCCGCCCGATAATTCGCATTCTCCTCCACGAGATGTTGCCATGCCTTCAGCGTGGTGAATTTGAGATCGATCCTGTTCAAACCCCTCACTGTGGCGAACGGAGCACCGGCGAAACCGTGCACCGGCATTCCATGCTTGTCGACGAACCGTTGCACGTCAGCGGCCTTGGCCGTGAGATCCGTATCCGGCGGCACCGGATCCCGGCTGTCGGCAAGCACCGTACCGTCGCCGTCGAGCGCCACCACCCACACCTCGGAGCCCGCAGCTACCCGCCGCCCGCGGAACACCAGCTTCCCGGGACGGGCCAGGCCCACATTCTGCTCGACCATCCGCTCCAGAACACGATGCAGGGTGATCACAGACTCGTCGAATGCCCGTATCGTCTGCTGTCGCAACGGGTGATACGGATCGTGCGCCGACGCCGCGGCGTCCTCACACGCATTCCACCCGAGCCATGCGAGGTCGTCTATCCGGATGGGAGACGTCATCGCGGGGATCGGGATATCGACCTGCCACACCGCGCCGGGCTGGCCGGGGTCCGCGCTCCGCACCGTGATCGTCATCGGATCGGCAGTGAGCGGGCCGCCGACCACGTCCTGCAGCACGGCCGTGCACTCCCACGCACCGTCACCGGCACGCCGAACCCCCACCTTTATCCCGGCAATACCCGGCCCGGACAGCACGAATGCATCGCCCAGCAGCCTCGCCACCGCAGCCGTCGCCTGCCCACCCAACGGCAGGGCGCCGACGGCCGCGGCCAGCGACCGGGCCGCCAGCTCGCGGCGTTGTTTGGCCTTGGCCGCATCGTCGCCCGGCGCGGGCTGCGGCGCAGCCACCGTCACCCACAGCTGCACCTCGGACAACCGAGCACCATCGGACGCCGTGACCTCGAGCGTGGCAACCGCATACTCGGGTGTGTCGACCTGCAACTGGAACGCCCCGAGATCACGATCACCCTGCGCCGTGAACGTGACCATCGGCCCAACCGTTCCCGCGTCCTGCAGGAACTCAGCCAGTCCGATCACGCTGGCAGCGACCTCCTCCGGAAAAACCGCCAGGGCTTCGGCCACACCGATCACTCGCAGTCCGTCGCCTTGCGCGTCCGGCACGCTGCCGGCCTCGACAGACCTGCGCAGAATGGCAGGACCCCACCGACTTTCCCGTGCCCCACCACCGCGCGCCGGATCAGCGAACGATACCCGCACGGCGCCCGACGGAGGCTCAGATGGGAGCGACTCCGCGTCGTCTGCGGAGACTGGCGCAGCACCGGCGCCACCTGTACCGTCCGGGCCGGGCTGCACAGGCTGGGCGGGGTTGCCGTCCCCGTCCCCGTCGTCGTCGCCGGGTTCGTCCTCGTCGCCGGGTTCGTCGGTTGGCCTGTCGGCGGCACGTGGCCTCGACGACTTGCTCCGGGAGCCTCGGTCGCGGAACTGCCGAATTTCGTTCTTGCGAAGCCTGGCCAGCTTCGCGACTATGTCACTGTCGTCACGCTTGGGCTGAGCTAACTCCGCCCACTTCTTCTTTTCCTTGTACCGGCCGACGGCAATGGCCCACTCGTTTGGGGAGAGAAAGGGCCTGGCGCGATCGAGAAATTCAGGATCATCGTCGACGGCGGCCTGCATCAAAATTCGGTCACACTCAGGGCCGAGCCGCGGGTGCTGCGCCAGCACAGTCTCGGTGGCGGCCCCGATCCGGACCCGCAGTGAGATGATTTCGGGCAACGCGAAAGTTGCTGCTAGAACTTCTCGGGCAAACTGCCGCCGACCGTCATCGAGCTGCGAGCTGACCGCGCCCAGCGAGATGTTCATGGCTGCCGCCGTGTCTTTCGTGCTGGCGCCCAGGACATGGATGTAATAGAGCGCGTCCCACCGCCGCTCCGGATTATCCCGGCGGTGATGCCACAAGCCGGGTGCGGCGATATCGATCACCGCCATCAGCCGAGGGGCAACGGCATCTGCAACCTTGCCCAGCAGCGAGCCGTCACCGACGCCGGGGCCGAGCCGCCCCGCAATCTCGGCATCGGATCGACCGCCCAGCTTCCAGAGCAGATACCGGGCAGCCGCCGGATCCGTCTTCTCCAATGACGCCAGCGCATCGATCCACACGCCCTGTAGCGCCGGATGATCGGGCGGCACTGCCCGCCCGATCACGGTGACGTCGAGCCTGTTGTAGAGCCTGCCGACAACGTCACGCGCCACCGCCACCCATCGCTGCGGACTGCGAGTCACGGCTTCCTGCGCCCGACCGAGCAGCCAGTCCCGCGCGACCGGCCGGTGGTAATCCGACAGCTCGTCGACGACCGCCTCGACGGTCTCCAAATCGGCCGCACACAGCACCTGTGCAGCCGGCAATCGCTCCAACTCGGGCAACACCTCGATCACCTGCGCGCGGAACCTGTACAGCCCGAGATCGACTCCGCGCATGAGCAATTCGTCGACCACGGCCCGAGCCGCATCTACCTCTCTGTCCGACCCATCGAGCGACAAGGTGGTCTGCCACCATTGCTCCACGATTCGCCGGTGCTGCGGGAGCACCGCCGCGATCACGGCGAGAACGGTTTGCCGGTCGACAGTCGCCAACACTCTATCGGCCAATCCGGCCAGATCCGCGTCGCGCAACACCGCAACCACCTGAGTACGGAACTGCGCTAACTCCTCGGTATCTGCCGCTGCACTGCCATCCATGACAGTCGGCGCGTCGCGCGGCTCGGCGCCGATGGAACCGGAACCGCGGGCCCGTCCGACGACACCCTGGGCCCGCCCCCCGAGCTCGGACGACACTTGCTGGGCGGCAGGCGATTCCGGGTAGAACTCGACCTCGATCTGTCTTGCCACTGTCTCATCGCCCGTGCGGAGCAGGGTAGCGGACCAGGCCGCGATACCTGGCACGTCGATGACCTCCGCCCCGAGTCCGGGAACGCCTACGGCAGCAAGGTTGTCGCGCAACGTCGCGACCAGCCTGCCGTCTTCGATCAGCTCCAAGGTCAGCGTCGCGGTGCCATCCGCAGGGGTGGCGGCAACGATATTCAGGATTGCCGTAGCGGCCCGGGGCCCGATTCCGCCGAGCGTCAGGGTCCGGGTTCCATCAAGAATGATCACGCCGGGGCCTGTTGCGTGCCGGTCAGGCTGGCGCCGCGGTCCGAACTCGGCGAAGGCGACCTTTCCATTCGCAGTGACACGGAGGCCCCACGCCTGAGGGCGAACCTCGCCGGGCGCCGGACCGTCGTGCTCGTCCGAGCCAGTCGCGGCACCCAGCTCCCACAGCTGCGGCATGGCACGGTTGTTTGTATCGTCGACCTGGAGAACCCACGAGTTCCGCCACGCGGGGCGCAACACCGATAGCCACACTCCACCGTGGGAATGCCGCAACGCATCGGTAATCAGTTCCGCCGCAAGCGATGTCATCTCGTCCGCATACTCGTCCGGCACCGTGGCCGCTATGGCCGGTCCGACCGCGTCGATCTGCTCTCGTTCTCCCCGTTGGATGGTCATGGACATCACCGACCATGGCGGCCCCACGACGACCCGAGCCATCAGGGTCTGCAGCACTGATCTCTGTGGGCCGGGTCGATTCTCGAACGTGACGTGGGGATCGACGGCCGTCAACCGTGCGCGCAACTGCTCCCACCACCGCCGGTCACGGACCTGTTCACCACTAAAGCTGAACTGCAGCTCGGTGTTCCGGACACTCGGACGCACCGATACGGATACGGTGGCTTCGCCATATGGTCCGGTCCCGACCGCGATCATCCGCTCGGCGAGTTCCACGGCCGGCCTCGACCTCGTCACCCGTACCAGACGCTCCCGATCCTCGCGAGTCAGCTGCTGCCCTGTTGTAACGGTGAACAGGTCGGGTGTGTCCCACAACTCCTGCCCCGCACCGCGTCTCTTCGCCAGATCGACGATGCGCCAACCGGCCAACCGTCTGATCGCAGTCAGCAACAGATCGGACACGGCGTCGTCATCGAGGCGCACCTCGAGCTCGGCGCCAACGTAGGCTTCGGCGTGCAGCTGAATTGCCGTGCGCTGTTTGTCGGTCAGTGACTGCACGGCTGCCTGCCACCAGAGCGGATCATCGGACTCTGCGGCCGCCACGATCGCCGCGGCGAACTCTCGGCGTTCGCGCAGCCGGTTCTCGAACCGTCGAACACTGTCCTGCGTCCTGCCCAGGAATCTCGCCGACTTGGCAACGGAACTCCCACCGACGATGCGTACCTCGGCATACCGCCGCTGAGCGGCTGTCAGGCTCGCGGATCTCAACACCAGGTCGGTGGCCTCGCCCAGAATCGCATTCGGCCGGGCACTTCCCGACTCCCCGCCGATGCTTGCGGGCTGTTCGTCGTCCGACTGTTCGTCATCGGGGACACCGTTGGCGATATCGGCATGGATTACGATCCGATCGGGCCGATTCTCACTGGTGGCGGCCAAGGTCTTCTTCGACGGCGTCGCAGCGGAAGTCCCCGACCTCCGGTCACGTGCACGAGCGGACAGCAGCTCGATGATCTTCAGGGCGGCCGCGCGTTCCTTGGGGCTGGGCCATCTGATCACTCGGTCTTCGCCCTCGAGCCAGTACTCGGCAATCGATTTCAGCTCGTCCTCGTCCGGCAACCCGGCGACAACTGCGACACACGCCTGCAAGTCCGCAGCGGCGAGCACCCACTCGGACTTGCCCCGTTTGGCCTTCGGGTGCGCGGCCATCACCTGTGCGCGGAACCAGAGCAGTCGGTTGACGTCCGAAACAGCATCGGCAGTGGGGACGGTCACGCTGCCGTCCGCCATGTCGGCGAGAGACAAGGGTGCCGGACCATGCGACGCTCGGTCACCGGACTGCAGCTCGGCGAATGTGTTTCTAAGCTTCCGTTTGGCGCGGTAATGCAAGGTAGCCGCGGCACGGTCGGTCCGGCCCATCGTCGCGGCGACCACAACGTTGTCGAGTCCCTGAACGTAACGCAAATTGAGATAGATCATTTCAGCCGGAGTCAACGTTTCGGCCGCGCGCAACAGTGATTCCCTGTCCTGCCAGGCGCTCACAATGTCCGCAGGATCGGCGTCAAGCGCCGCTGAATCGGCTACTTCGCTGTCCGGCACGATCTCGAAGCGTGAGCTGGATCGCCCGAGTTGCTCGTTCACCAGATCCTTCGCGATCGTGGTCAACACGGTCGCGAAATCCCCGTCCCACTCCTGCATCGAATCGATGAAGTACAAGGCCAGCAGAAATGTTTCGCTGGTCAGATCTTCGGCGAGGGTACGGTCACCGAGACTGTGGGAGATGACGCCGAACACTTTGCCGGAATAGCGCTTGTAGAGTTTTCCGAATGCTTCACGGTCGCCACTTTGTGCCTGCGTGACCAGCGGTCGACCATCCTCGGTCACAACGAATTTCGGCGCCGAACGTGCTGCGCTGACATCCGTGTGCGAGCCCAGATCACCGAAGTGACCGATATTCGCACGGATCCGCAGCGACAGCGGTCGAGTGGAAGGGACCGGGTATCGCGGCAACCGGTCGACGGAGATATCGGTGAGGTACCGCTGCACAACTTCGCGCGCCGGTTCATAGGAAGCCCAGGACTTCCAACGGTCGGTATACGGGTCACACCACTGCCTCACGCCGTTATGTACCCGGACGAGATATCCGTGTCCGCCGACGCCGAACTCGTCTACCACCGCGTACTCGTCGAGCACGACCGCCAGTCGCGTAGTTCCTCGCCTCGGTTCGCCCTCGCGTGGTTCCAGGTTCGCATCCCCCGGCCCGGGCCGCGCACCGGTTCGCTGAGACTTCTCGCCCTCCGGATCCAGTTCCGCCCACATGCGTGAAAGGCTCGCCACAGGGACCGCACGTTCGCCGAATACTTCCTCGATCCGCTCCTGCGAGAATCCCCGCGACCCACCCCTGCTCAGTTTCCTCGCCGCATTCGACGCAGACATCTCGCGATACTTCTCCTCCAGCACCCGCGGGCAGTCATTGACGTGGGCGGGGCGCAGGCATAGCAGGGTTCCGGCCGCGAACGCCGCCAGTCGCGGTAGCTCCGCCGCCGAGTCGGTATCGGCGTGCGTCCCGAAATACCCCACGGGATCGGAGAAGTCGTGTTCGGCCACCCACATGCTGGAGGCGAACGAATTCCGAAGTCCGGGCATCTGTTCGTCATCCCGCTCCGGATTCACCACCAGCACACCGAGATTTGCAAACGTCGCGAGCCATTGCGCGTCTTGTTCCAGCAGTTCGGTGGCGTGGCGGCCGAGTGCGACAATCCCGATCGCGGTACCCGGGGCCGTTTCGATCACCTTGCGCAGATCTGCCCCGCGCACCACGATCACCGATACGGTCCTGCCGCCCGTCTTCGCCTTGGTCTCGCGATAGAGCTTCGCGGCCGCTGTCACCTTGTCGGGCAGGCCCTGGTTCCCCGGCTCGGCAGACCACAGGTACACCCGCGTTGCCGCTGTGTCGAAGTCGTCTCCGGCGGAGATCTCCACATCCTCGTCGTGGGTCCGCAGGACCGCCGGGACATCGCCCGCGGCGGCCAAAGCCATCCGAATCGGCTTGTCCAGCACCGGATCCAGCTCCGACAAGTTGGCCGCACCACGGACACGAGTAGGCACTCTGGGGGCGTGCCCGATCGCGTAGGGCAGCAGGTTCACCAGCGCCTCGTGCTCTTCCGCGACGAGCCAGCCCCACCACCACCGACCCTGCTGCCGTTCCTGCAGTACCTGCTCTGCGAGCGAGCCGAGCGGACGCGACGGGTCGATGCGAGAGCGTTTCGTCAAGGCGTGCAATACGGTTGCGTGGTCATGGATGCGCCCACGACGCCCCCCGACCGACTCGATCCGCACCGTCGTGCCCACCCGGACCACCCGTATTCCGGGCCCGAAGCTCACAGCCCGAAGGGCCGCCGCGCAACGGGACGTCACCTCGGGGTCGAACTGCCCGCCATGGTCCGGCGTGAGATCGATCGTCACATGCCCGTCCGCAGCCGCGACCGTGACGAACGCCTCGTCCGCGCCGTTGTTCGTCAGCACCGGAACGAGGTCGGCCAGGGCCGACAAGGTGGCGTCGGTATCGACGGAATGATCTGCCGTCGCCCGCTGCACGGCTGTTTCCAGTGCCTCGACGTCTTCGTCGCTGCCGGGCCGCAGGTGCACCGCGTACGGCTCACCGGTGTCCGCCGCTTCAGGCGCGGGGCTCATCAGGAGTTCGACCAACTGTGGCAACACCGCATCGGAGAAGAATGCTGAGATGCCCTCGCCTTCGACGATCGGCAGCTGCACCGCCGCGAACCCGGGACGACTCGGATCGGGGCCCAGCGGCAGCCGCGACGCACCGGGCGGGCCCGTGTCCCGAAGATCCGCCGTGTTACGCCAGACGAGGACCTTTCCGGGGTCTGCAAGCAGATCGGAGGCGTGTCCGATCGGTCCGGTTCCCTTCGGCGACAACAGGATATAGCCGTCTGCAGGTGAGGAGTTATCGCGGTATTCCGCGGCGTAACCCGCGAGTGCGGACGCCGAGTCGCAGGCGATGATGTGGTGGGCGATCGGCATGTCGAGCAATCCTCGCTCGGCCAGCGCCGCCCGCCCGGATTGCCACGCGGTGTGATACCGCGCATACAGCGCACCGCCGAGTTTCGCGGCCTCGGCCGCCTGGTGTCCGCCCGCGTCCGCAGGGAGACGATCGGAGCCCGCCCATACGACCACCGAAACCAGTTCATTGGGCGTCGCGGCCTGCATCGCGACCTGGAGCCGGGCAGCGACGTACCGGTATTCGACCAGTTCACCGGCACCGACGAGGATAACGACCTTCCGGGCGGCCTTGTCCGGGTCGCTGATGGCGTGCACCATAGGACCGACGTCACCGGACATCGTAATGTCCGCCATGATGGGCAGGATCATCGCCGGATCATCCGTGGTGGTCCTCTCGGCAAGCCAACGCTCCTGATCGTCTATGACGGCCTGCAGTGCCTTCGCCTGTTCGGCTTGCGCGGTAGGCACGTTCGGATCCGACGCGAAGTGCCACAGCTCCATTCCGGTGATGATGGCCTGCGGCACCGCCAGCAGGCCGACGGCACGACGCAGTGGTGACCGCAAGGCCACGAAGCCTTTTCGCTCGTCATTAGTCAACTTTGTGTGCCACCAGAGCGTATTGCGATACGACTGCTTCGCGACATCGTCAATATCGTTCGGTGGCAATAGATTACGCAGCGCCGCCGACAACCCCTGTGCGCGAAGGACGGTACGAGTCTCGTCGTCGAGATATGACAGCCCGTGCATGACCGCTGCGCGCGCGAACGCCGGCAACTTCCCATCAACGGCGGCCAGCGGATCCCAATCCCGCCCTGCCACAGCATCTTCGTGCACGGTCAACAATGCCCGGCGGCGGTCGGGGCTCCCGGCCAGGGCGGTGGAATCCATCTGACCGAATTCGTGGCGGGCGGCCAGCTTCGATAATTTCTCCGGCGACAGTGATTGTTTCGCGGATAGCACCAACCGCAGGTGCCGGTCGCCATTGGGACCGACAACGGCAACGGTGAGCAGACCCGGCCCGACCGCGCCGGCCATCTCGATAGCCATGGACCGCAGGCGCACGGGGACGGCCCCGTCGGCCCAATCCGCCATCAGGGTGTCCACCGCAGCCTGGACCGCCGGCACCGGAGGAGTTCCCTCATCGAGGAATACCGCAACGACCTGTCCGGGGCCGTCATTCTCGCCGGAGTAGTACCAATTACCCGGCGTTTCCGGTGGATTGTCGCCACCATTGTGCCGCGCATCGGTAGCCGTCGGCGGCTCGGTTAGGGGGGAACCGGGGCCGATTCGTCCGTCGCTGCCCGTGTCCGCCGGGTCGTCGGGGTCCATGGTTTCCGACTCGGCGATATACGGCACGGTGATGATCGTGTGCCCGGAGCGCTTCAGGGGCCGAGCCCTGCCGGGGGTGCCGGTGGAGGTCGTCGGCGGTGGGGCGGGGACAGGCATGGAGCCATCCATCGCCTGCTGCGACTGTGCCGCCGGACTCCTCGGGCGCCTCTTCCGGACAGCGGCCCCGGGCGCGGCCACCCACGGGTCGAACCCGGCGCGAACGGCTGATTCATCGCCTGCCGCTGAGGATTCCAACAAGCGCTCGAGGGTGCGCATGGCACGATACGTCCTCGACTTCACTGTGCCTTTCGTAATGTGCATCTCGGCAGCCGTCTCGGCGACGGAAAGCCCCTGGAAGTACCGCCAATAGATGCATAGCCGCTGCTTGAGATCAAGTTCCTGGATTGCCCGAATCAGATGCTCTCCGGCCAGATTGCGCAGCGCCTCGCCTTCCGGATCGGCCACATCGGTTAGTTCCGTATCAAACATCTCGCCGGTGGAAATCTCGTACTTGGCCCGGGGCGACTTGAATTGGTCGGCAATGAGATTGCTCGCAATGGTGTTCAGCCAGGCCGAGAAAGCCCGGCCCTGATACGCAACCGTCTCGATCCTGCGCAGTGCGCGCACGAACGTCTCGCTGGTGAGATCCTCGGCAAGAGCGCGGTCCGAAACCCGAGAGTAGATAAACCGAAACACCGCCGCGCGGTTGTCGGCATACAGCGTGCCGAAGGCGTCCGGGTCCCCACGCTGCGCCGCAGCCACCAACGCCCACTCGGCACCACCGTATGCCGCCGATTCATCCCCAGGTACCGATTCCTTCTCAGGCGTAGTGCGTTCCACTTCCTCCGACGAGTACGGAGTGACAACAGCATTGGGGACGGAGCCGCGCGAACGGCGCGACCTCGGCCGAGGATTGTCGACGGCATCCTCGGCCCGCTGCTTCTGATCGCGGGTGAGCGGCTGCTGCGGTGTCACAGTGATCGCGGCACTCGGCGGGCTCTCCCACCGCGCCCCGCCCGCCGCCTGCGGCTGGCTCGCGTCCCGGATGTTACCGCGGATTACGGCACTGACGATTTCCCGTCGCGGCCCCTCGTTGGGGATCGAGCGGTTCGACGGCCGCGACGCCGGCCGAGCGTTATCCGCGGCATCCTCGGCGGCGCTCAGCGGCCGAATGCGTTCGGCCGCATAGCTCGCCGCACCGTCTTCGCTTCGGCCGACAACCGGCGAGCTCTCCGGCGCCTCATCGGTTTCGGCCGCCGATACGTGGGAACGTTTGCCGGACGGCTGCGGACCAGCCCTGCTGCCGCCACCGGAATGGGCAGTGCGGGGCATCGCGTTTCGGCTGGCCAGGTCGATGATGCGCAATTCGGCGAGTTGCTGGGTGGCCGACCACCACACCTCGGCCGCGTCGGCGTTGATCAGTACCGAAATCCGCTCGAGCGTGAACCCCTTCCGGCGCAACCACAATACGAGGCGCTGCTGGTCGGTCAACGACCCCAGTACCGCCTGCCACCAGTGCGGATCATCGGACCGGGCGGCCGCCACGAAACCTCGTGTGAATCCCCGCCACCGGCGCACCTCGGACTCGATCGTCTCGGCGTCTTGGAGACTGATACCGAGAGCCTCCGCAGCCTCCTCGATAGACCAGGCACCGGTAATCCGCGCATCGACATACTGCTGATGTCTGGACGTGAGGCCCCCTGCCCGCAATGCCGCTTCGGTTGCCTTGCCCAGCACCGCGCCCCGCCGAGGCCCATCATGTTTCGGCGTCAGTTCGGTTGCATCACCGCCGAATTCATGAACTATCCGAGCCAGAGTCGCCACGCCCGGTCGGTCGGCGCCGCGCAGCACAGCACTGATATAGCTTTCCGAAAGGTGCAGCCGGCGAGCCAACTCGGCCTGGCTGATCTGGCCGGCACGAGGCAACCGCCGCAGCCACTCACCCAGTTCGGCATAGGGTTTCTCCTCCGGTTGCCGGGCCGGGCCGGGCAATTTGTCTACAAGGCTGCGAAGCTCGCGGACGGCCGCGGCGGTCTCCATTTCCGGTATCTGCAGGGCCGCAACCAGCGGTTCGATCATCGCATCCGGCGGCAACTGCTTACCCGCCTCGATTCGCCCGATGAGATCCACCGATACCAGACGCTCGCCGGGAGATCGGATGATCCGCTCCGCAAGCTCCTCCTGGGTGTGACCGGCCCACCGACGGTGCTGCCGCAGCCAGATCGCCGTCTCGGGGTATGCGTTGTCCTCCAAGCGCTTCTCGAGCACAAACAACTCGTACCGCTCGACCAGTGTCCGAAGCTCGTCCACTGCTTCGGGGCCGACCTGGGTCACCGCAGCTATGGTGTCGATCCATCCTGGAGCGTCGGGAAGACGCACTCCCTTGACAAGCCGGGACATGACCGTCCGATCCACGCGCAGGTCGGCTGCCACCTGCCCCTGCAAAACTCCCGCATCCTTATACCATCGCTTAACCAAGTGCCCGATCTCATGGCGCCAGCGAACGAACGGGTCCCCGAAATAGAGATGCAATGTCAGACCATCCGGACCAGAGGTCTGCTCGATCTCATCGGCGGCCCGCAACAGACCATTCCGCAATTGCATGAGAGCGTGCTCGGGCAGTTTGGTTGCCAATCCACCGAATGTCACCTCCAGGTGAAGTCCGGCGGCCCAAACATAGGCGACCCCAACGGTCACCCGGCCCGCTTTGAACCTGCTCCACCCCAGTTGCGCGATTCCGGTCACGATCGGCCGGAGCACCCCGGCCTTGCGACCATTCCGCCAGACGGAGGACACGAACGACACAAGCTGATCCGCGGCGGTGGTCGCCATCGAGCCGTGCTCGAGAACCCACTTCCGCCGCGCGGGCCCGGTGTCTTTCGCTGTCTGCATGCCTTTCGTCTTCGAAGGGTGAGGAGCGTGGCCGTCGCGGACTACGGCACTGACAACACCCTGTCGCCGCGACGCATTGGCGATGGAGCGGCGATCCGACCGGGCGTTGCCCGCGGCATCCTCGGGCCGGGTTCGTTCCTCGGGCGGCTCCTCGACTCCGGATTCCGGTGCAGCATCTGGCTTTTCGGTGTCGCTCGACGGCCGGGCGTCGGCGGACGGGTTGTCCGGGGACGGTGCGGGACCGTCGGGCGGGGTGTCGCCGCCGGGCGCGGTGGGGCCTGGTGTTTCGGGGGAACCGTCGTCCAGAGGGAATGCGGCAACGGCGATACTGCCACCGTCTAGCCTGCTGCCGCCCCATATTCGCCAGCTCACGTCGGAGGGGTTGAAGTCGGTCCAGATATCGTGCCACGCCATTTCGGGCGTGTATATCGAATCGTGCTCGCTCGCATCCTGTCTGCCGGCAATGGCGGCGATCCGGAGTTCCCGATCCACCACGGCGAAGACGAGTACAACAGTCCCCTGTTGGCTGATCGCATAGGGGACCACGATGCCGGCTACGCCGTTCCACTGTGCGTCGGAAACCAGCTCCCGCCACGGTACTCGTGCGTCGCTCACCCTCTGCCGAGCCACGTCCGAGCTCGCGTGGGCGTCGATCGCGATCTCCACCCGCGGCCCTTGACCAATCAGATCGTGGTGGATGTGCCAGGCCAACCTGTTGTCACCGACGAACTCGGCGACCACAGACCGTTGCTCCACACCGCGTCCGATCACCCGGCGGAAGGCCAGCTGCGGTCCGGTGATCTGGCCCTCGGTGTTTCTCTTGAAGATCCACAGTGCCGACTCATCGGATGTCGACTCATCACTCGTCGAAGGACCGCGCGCCGAACCACCGGGTCCGTTGTCGACCCGCAGGCACAGCGTGGCGGCCTCATCGGCGGGGAAATACTTGCGCAGATACCAGATCGCTTGAAACTTGGCCGCGAGGAGCTCCTCCTCGTCGTCCCATCCGTTATTCGTCAGAAGGTTGTCGGTCGACCGCTGCGCGTTCTCCTCGACCTCTACCCGGTCGGGACCGGGCAGGTACGGTCGCCCGAAAATATCCTGCGAAACCGGCACCGCCAGCTGGACCTCGCGGCTCTCCGGAGCATCCTGCGCGACCTCACCGCTTTCCTGAACATCCTGCGCATCGGACGCGGCGAGATCTTCCGCAGAGACAGCAGGTTCGTCCATCGAGGTGGGGGGTTCCTCCGCGGGGGCGGCAGGTTCGTCCGCACGCCCCGGGGTAGACCACCGCATCGGCATGTCCCCGGGCTCTGGGCTCAACGTGAATACTGCGGGGGCGTGGCCGTCCAGCAAACCACTCATCAGCGCGGACTGCACCAACGCTGGACCGAGAATTGATGTGCCGAACAATCTCACCTTGCCGCTACCGAGATGGGCGATACCCGCGGCGATATCCTGCGCCAGCGCTGCTCCACCCCCGAATACATCACTTCCGCGCCGGCCGCACCACAATTCCACAGGGTTGCCCTCGTTGTCTTCGTCGAGGAACAGCTCGCCGGCGCGCGGCAGCCAGGTACCGAGGTCGTCGAAATCGACCACGATGACATTCCACCGGCCAGGCCGGCGTTCACCGATATAGAACGCGTAGTGGCCCTGGTTCTGGAATGTCGAGGGATCGAGGCGCCGGGTGATCGATGGCGCCAACTCGCCGAGCTGGTCACGCAACTGCGCTTCCACGACCTCCACCGCGCTCGCGATGCCGTCCGCCTCCTGAAGCAGTCTCTGGTCGCGCTCCGACCGCTCGATCGCAGGGTCCAGTTCGGCTGCGTCGTTCCAAGCCTGCATAGCCCTCAACACCGCAATGGTGATCTGCTCGCGAACCTCGTCGGGAAGCACACGGCTGGAAAGTAATTCGAGGGCGCCGTTCAGGACGCGGCGGTCTGGCCGAGAATCATTGCCCCAGCGTTGGATCCGTTCGACCACCCAGTCGACCAACCTCGCGCTGTCGGCACCGGAGAACACTCTCGCGACGTTGATGCCGCCATTGTCGAACAGCTCTCCGCCACCCATGTCGAACACCGCATGCATAGCGGGCGCCAGCAGAACCGCGGGTGGGTGCAGTGGGGCGCCGGTCTGCGGCGGATTGTCTCCACGCACCCACCGGGTCGAAAATTCCCTATCGCCGTGACCGACCTCGAACTCCAGGATCGGCCGGCCGCGCGCACTGTCGAAGCGCAACGGGATTCCCGCCCGCTCGAGGGCCCTCCGGTACTCGAAGTCCGTCGAGCCGCCCGCCGCACCCGAGATTTTCACCTGGATGAGGCCCGCCGCCGGTGTACCGGTACGGATCAAGGTGGCCAGGACACCACCGGTACTGGGCCGATAGACCTGCAGAATCTTCTCCAGAGCGTCCGAAACCCTCGCGCGGGGCCACTGCGGTCCCAGCGCCTGGTCGACCAGCATCGTGATCTGCTGGGCATACGGCGATTCGATCGCACCGGGGGGTGTTTCCTCGATACCAGTGAAGGCGCGTTCGATCTCGGAGACGTCGGCCTCCGCGTTCGACAAGTCGACTGTGCCAGAGAAGTCGACCAACCCGGTCGCCTGTTCGGGGGGCTCGGATCCGATCAAGTCCTGTGCCGGACGCTTCGTATCGGAGGCGTAGGGCAACACCGTATGGAATACCGCGCTGCGCTCTCCCGCAGTATCGGCGGCATGCTCGAGCGAGGAACCCGGCGGCGCGCCCACGTTGTCGGGGCCCGCGTTGTCGGGACCAGGGCTCTGCGACCCGCTTTCCCGCGCCGGGCCGACATCGGACTGGTCGTCCGGCGAGGCATCATCGTCGTCCGCGGCACCGCCATTGCTGTCCAGCGGGGCCAGCGGCCACTCGGTGAGGCTCCGGTCGGGCCCGGAAGCGGCCAATTCGGCCAACCACTCGACCGTTGTGTCGTCGGATTCGTCCGGATCCGGTACCTCTAGTGGAACCGATTCGCCACCATGCGATTCGGACAAGGCGATCACGCCACGCCGGCGCATGCCCCGGCTGTAGCGTCGTTTCTGCTCATCGGTCGCGCCGACTCTTCTGAGCACACGCGGCCAGCTGAAGTTGTCGCCATAGAGCGGCTGGGAGCGCCGGTCGGCCATGGCGAAGTACAGCCGCAGCCCATCCGCCGCGCGGACCAGCGCGAATGTCAGCAGGCCCGGGCGGCCCCGGTCGGCGGGGGCGCTGTCGGAGAGCATCAGGTATGCAGCCAGCTGCAAGGCCGCGAAATCGACCTTGTTGCGCTCGGCGGCTGTGGGAATGCTGGCTGTTATCGGCGGAAGATGTTGCCGCAGTAGTTCTGTCAGCGTGCCGTCGTCGACGTCCCCGGGAATCTCCAGTTCCACGGTGGCGAGCACTTCGTCGGTGACGGCCAGGTCACCGAGCAGGAACTTGGTACCGTGATCCACGGCAAGCCACTGGTCGTCGAAATATGCTGCGGCGGACGCTGTTGGCTCCCCGAACACCGCATACGACAGCACAAGGCCATGGTCGCGCTTGGCCGGATTATCCGTGTCGATACGGAACATCCGCAGTGACCGGTCGACGGTGACCTCCAGGCCCAGCCGGGCAAAGGGCGCTCCCGCGAAACGCTGCACGAACTGATCGAGCCTGAGCCGTGCGTCGATAGCCTGGTCCGCGGTGAAAAGGTGCGTGAGCATCAGGCTCGTGCACGCCGACTTCAGGTCATCGGCGCCAACATCGGACTGGTTGTCGCCGTTGACGACGTTCAGGAGGATCTTCCGCGCCTCGATCGGGTGATAGGGCAGCTTCGAGCGGGTATCGGTCGGCTTGAACAGCAACCAGTCCAGCCGGACATCATCGCCCCAAGTCTCTGCCAGAACCACCGACCCGGAAAGCTTCATCGACACCGTGATCGGTGCTTCGGCCTTCGATATAGCTGTGTATGCGAGCTCGACCACGTCGTTAACGACGGCAGCGCGGACGGACGAAGAATCGTAGAGCGGCGGCAGACCCCGCTTCGCCCCGAACGTCAGCAGCGCCACCGCGAGATTGCGGACGCGGCGCAGTCCAGACAGATCGCCGGGATCGATGGTGAAGTTCCACTCGTCACTGCGGACCTCTGCCTCCGGATCCCTCGCTACCTCCGCCGGAACCGTTACACCGCGGTGGACGGCGAACGCTACACCGTCCGCGGTGGCACGCAGGCTCGTCACCCAGTCGCTCATCCAGAGTGCCGTGCTGATATGCCGCACAAGTTCCAGCTCGAACGGCTCACTCTCCCTCGGCCACAGCTTCCCCCACAGCACCGCACCGCCGCCGAGCATCTTCAGTTGCAGTCCGGCACCCGCTTCTCCAGCGACGTCGATGGTCATCCCCTCCGCCACCGCCACCGCGCGCCGGACCTCCGCCTGCGGCCAATCCTCGGGCAGCACCGCCAGGGCATAGGCGAAAACCTCGGGATGAACCAGCCGCACGGACTCCCCGGGGCGGACCCGCTGCACGGGCCGCGGCGGCAGCGGCATACCGAACCCGGCGAGCACCGCGGCCCGCTGCAGGTCCGCCTGCCGTGTCTCCTGCTCCGCGATCTCCGATTCCAGGCCGCCGGGGTCCTGGACGCTCACATTGCGCCCGATGAACCGGACGATCCTGTCACCCGCGAGGTCCGGGATATCCCACGCCACCCTGGTCCCACCGAACACGGGGTCCATGTCGAACTGGTGGAGATCGATGAATCGCGCGAACGACAACTGCACCGCCAGAACATCTTTCCGGTCCCAGCCGTCGGCCAGCAACCGGTTCGACAGCCTCTTCTGCCAATCGGACAGGTCCGTCGGCTCCTCGGGGCCCACGGTGAACTCGGCCCTGCGGTCCTGAGACCGGTCGATCGGTTCGAAGACGGCGGTGTCCAGACGATCGAAGGCGGCCGCCTTCGCAATCTTCCGCAACGACTCGCTCGCCATCAACTCGTCCACCAGCACAATGGCGAACTCGGACCCGGCGCGGAACCGGATCTCGCCGCCACCGCGACCGGCGTTGAGCGCCAAGATGTACTCGCGCAATCCCTCGGCTTCCCGGGCCGGCACCCGGCCGGTGTCGCCGGGCACGAACAGCACCAGGACCGGACGATCTGGGTAGTCCTCCTGGGTTTTCGCCCGGGCACGCCGCAGCACCGACTCCACGCGCTGCCGGGTCGGCACGACATCGGACACGATCACCACGTCGAGCGGGCCGCTGCCGAGATGGCCGTCCCGGGCGGTGACATGGCCCCGGTCCCCGAAGGTGGTGGAGTAGGCCGAGAATCCGAATCGCGTGGGGTCCGGCGAGTCCCCGCGCAGCTGTGCCAACGCCTCGTCGGTGGCGAGCATCGTCTCGATCAGTTTGTTGGCACGACCGGGCCAGCGGGGAGCCTGCGGAAGGCTCGTCAGACCTTTCAGGTTGTCCACGAACAGAGCAGTAACATGTTCCTTGGCCTCGTTCGGGAACCGCGGGTGAGACTCCACCTCGTCGAGGTGCATCAGGCTGAAGGCCGCCTGGCGCTGTTTTCCCAGCGCCTCCCATGCCGGCTGTTCCCGCAGAACCACATTGGCGACCCATAGATCCTCGACGGTCTGGCCGGTGGACAATTCGGGATATGCGGCTTCGCTGACAAGTCTTCTGAGGACCTCAGCAGCGTGCCCGGCCACCGCACGCCACGCGGGGGGGAACGGCTCTTCCAGGCTCGGCCGGTAGGTCGCCCAGTCACCGGCAGGCATCAGCTCGGGGGCAGCGGTCCCGGTCGCGTACTCGATCCATATCCAACCGCCGGCACCGCTTCCGAAGGTGAAGGCGGGCTCCGCAGCGAAATTTGCGATCGCCTCGTCGATATCGGCGTCGATACGCAGCCCGGTGAAGTCCAGGCGCACCCGCGCGGCATCGTCGGTCTCGGCGCTGACGACGGTCATATCCGGCCACGTAGCGTCGCTCCACACGGCTGCTAATGGATGCTTCTCGACAATCAGGCGCGCGAGAGCGGCAACACGATCACGGTCCTCACGGCTCCAGGACGGCAGGGCCCCATGGACTGCACCGTCGATCGTGCGGCGGATGCCGTCCTCGTCGAGGTCTCCGAGAAATACGCGGGTGACGCCGTCTTCCGGCGGTTCCGCCGCCGGTGCCGGCCGTTGCGGCGGCAGCCCGCTGCCGTCGTCGCCCACGCCTGATTCACCGAGTGACGGTGTGCCGGATTTCGCGTCCGAATCCGTTGGCGGAGTGCCGGACCCGTCCTCGAGGTCGGTGGAGGCGGCGCCACCGAGCGCATCATTCGCGGTCGGCCGCTCGGAGAACGTGCGCACCACCTCAGCCCATTCGTCCGCGGCAGCATCCGATGCCGGCTCGAGGTCGGCCGTTTCCTCCAACGGATCCCAGTCGCCGACCGAGACATTGCCGTCGGCGAAACCGCGTGCAGCGGCCTCGGCGATGTTGTCTCGGAATCCGAGCGAGGCCAGCAACAGCGTTTCACCGCCGCCCCGCAGCACATCCGACGCCAGAATGTGCCTATGCAGCTCGGCACTGCTGGCGGCCGGATCGAACACGACGTTGTCACGTTCGAACCAGACCTCCACCGGTACGCGGGTCTTACGGTAATTCCCGATTGCCCCCACCACGTGAGTGATGACGAAGGCGGCCATCTCGACAGGATGATCGGGCACCAGACCGGCCACAACTATGCAGCGCGGGCCGGAGCCGACCTCGCCGATCCGGTATAGCAACCGGCCACAATCCCGCATCGCCCAGGGATCCACCCGCCAACCGAGCGACGGCAGCTCCGGCCACATGCGGCCCAGACGGGCGGCCAGCACGGCCGCCACGGTCATCTCGCGCCGCAATCGAATCTGCATATCCGGCTTGGCGACCGGCAGAAATATCCGGAGATCGGCCAGCAATCGGCTCGCTTGTTCGTGATCTGCCACCGGGACAGCCGGATTGGCTGCGACGATGTCGGCGGCCTGCAACATGATCACCCGTTGTTGCCAGTCCGCCAGAGCGGACCATGCCGCAGCGACACGGTGTACTCGGTCGAGGAAAACATCCTCGGTAGAGTTCTCGTCCCGCAGTGACTCGACAACGTCCCGCAGTGACTCGAAAACCTCGACACCGCGGCTGGCGGTGGTGGTCAGCGCGAAGTCCGCGTGCACGAAGGCGGCGAGCAAACCGGCCGGCTCTTTCGGCACGTTCTCGCCCGGACGATAAGTGCGCCAGTCGTATTCGATCATCGGGGGATCGGTTCCGGCGGCATACTCGAACCGGATCCGGTCACCGTCGACCTTGACGTCGACCTCGAGCGCCGCCGCGGCCGCCAGCACATCGGCATGCAGTCGCCCGATGTGCTCGAGATGGGAGAACTCCACCCGAACTCGGCCCCATCCGGGTATGCCGATCCTGACACCGGTCATCCGAGCACCGAGCGGCTCGATCGGAGGATGCCGCTCGAGCATAGCGAGCACGACAGCCGTGAGGTCCGACACCACGGAGGGGTCCCAGCCCGGAGTCAAAGTATCCATGGCGAAAGCACCATTGGCCGCCCACACCGAACTACCTTCCCCAACGAAGAACGAGAGATGCTTCAGCGCACCGATTCTGGCATCGGGATGGAGTCTGATCAGCACATCCTGCTGTTCCGGCCGCAACTGCCGCCAGGCGTCACCCGACAACTCGGGCCAGTCCACTATTTCGCCGTTGTCCCCGAGCGCTTCCGGGCCCACCATGGCGAACACGGCGTGCATGGCAGCGGCCTGCGCCGACGCGGGCGGACGCTCGCCCCCGAAGCGAGGGCGGTACGACGACCAGTCGTGCAGCACCGCAGCGGTATTCGGGTAGGTGAACCAGATCCGGCCTTGCTCGACATCGCGGCCCAAATCGATCCCGAGATGTCCCGCGTCGACCTGCAGCGAGTCCCACAGCGTGGCGCCGCTGCTGAGGCGCGAACCCACCGCGGGGGCAGCCGTGGTGAAGTCGAAACCCGACACCTCGACCGAGAAGTCCTCATCGAGCACACTGACCGCCGCCGTGACTACTCCGCCATCTTCGCGCAACGGATGGGTGGCAACGAGCTCGGCCATGAGGGTGGAAACGAACGTCATCAGTTGGATCTGCTCGTTGGTCGACAGCCAACCGACCGCCGCGCCGGCCGTGGCGACCACGGCCTGAACGGCATCGTCGGCATCGTCGGCATCGTCGGCATCGTCGGCATCGTCGGCATCGTCGGCATCGTCGGCATCGTCGGCATCGAATCGCGAGTAGTACAGCGATCCGGCATCGTGCGGCTCATCAGAGGCGGCACCGATCTCGGTCACCCGCTCACCTGGATCCGCAGCGTACGGCTCGACGATCGAGTCGGTCGTGGCAGTCCTCAGTAGTCGTGCCAGGTAGTCGTTCACCTGACGGATCAGCGCGGCGCGCGGATGGCTGGCCTGATCCGTAGCGAGCTGCTCCCAGAAGCCCGCCACCTCCTCGGGTTCCATGTCCTCGGTGACCCGGCGGGCCATTTCTTCGACGTAGGGGCGGGCACGAGCGGCATCGACGGAGGCGACGACACCGCGATCGACGAGGCCGTCCAGCGCCGTTTTCGGTGACACGAGCAGTTCCGCCGTCACCGCCACCTCGTAGCCCGCGAGCACTGCCTCGCCGGCGTAGGTTTCGTTGATCGGGCCGACGCTGTCCCAGGCAGCGCGAAGCTGTTCCCGCGCCGCTCCCTGTTCGGCGGCATAGGCATCTCCTTGCCGGTTCGTCCTCTCGACGGCGGCCTGGGCAGATGCGATCCGCCGCACCACGGTCCGGAACTCATCCGACAACGCGAGCCGCAGGCGAATGAGATACGTGCGGACCGCACCGAGATCACGATCGGTGAGCCAGTCCGGTCGGCCGGGGCCAGACCACTGTTCGAGCAGTTCAGCCAATACCTGCGGAATTCTCATGGCGGTGATTGCCGCCGGATCATCCCTCCCTGCTCTGGCCAGCACCCGATACCCGTCGAACCCTCCCACCTCCACGGTCGGCAGCTGCGATTCCCGTGCCGATTCCCATTGCGGTCGACCAGTTATCCCGTCGGCTTGCACGATCGGCAGATCAGCTCCAAGCTCCCAGTCGTCCTGCACCAGATCCCAGCCGAGACGCGCCGGAAAGTCGTTCGACACCTCCACCGCGTCGATTGCCGCCGCCCACTCGCTCGGATCCGCGACGTGCGGCTCAGCGAACGAGTCCGTCCCGGAAACTCCGCCGTCAGCGTGACCGATGTACCGGAGCTGAAGTCCGGCAATCGCATCCGGCGCGGGGAGTATGCCCCTATCGTCCCTGATCATCATCCGGACCACGCGACCGACGGGCTCAGCATCGGGGCGGGTGGCCGCCCGGCGGCGGTAGGAGGGGCTGTTGTCGCCGATCGCACCATCCTTCGGCCAGAAGGCGAATTCGGTTCGGCCGTCGAGGTCTTCGATGTGAGCGATCGCTGACCAACCATCGGGGAGGGTTCCTATAAAGTCCAATGCCTCAGTAACAGAAGGGAATTCGAAGTCCGCATCGCCGATCAGGCTGGCACGGCTCGCAATGAGGACAGTGTGTACCGGTATTCCGTACCAGTCGTTCACTGCCATTGCGATCGCCGGGGCGCCCCGAGGCGCCAATTGCAAATCGGTGCCGCCGAACAGTTCCGAATCCGCGATTCCTGGCGCATAACGATGGGTGGCCTGAACGAAAGCATCCATGGTCGCCGCGTAGATCCCGCCGACACCGGTAACCTCGGCCGGAACGACATCGGATATCGCCATCAGATAAGCCAGTCGCAATAGCTGACGCGACGCCTGCTGCTGTTCGTGGGCGAGCATGCCGACACGTTCGATCTGCGCGGTCAGAGTGGCGTGTTCCGGGGTCCCCGGTGTCAACCGCGCAAGCTCGTGCAGCGCAGCCAAGCGTTCGGCGTCCACGTCGCCGGTGCGCCCGAGTTCATGGGCCCACGATCCCGGCCACTCGGCCGCCGGAGCATCGGTCCGGCTCGCGAAGCTCGCCGCGGGTACGTCGTAGAGGGCTTCCTGCGGCGGGGCGCGGGGAGCCATCGGCTCGGTATCGCCGATGCGCTGCCCCAGCACCTGCCACCGCAGCCGGTCGAAGCCGAGGTTCACCAAGCGCGCGGACCGATCTCGTTCGAGGGCCTCGATCTGTCCAGCCGACCCCATCGACGCCCGGATGCGCTCCGCGCCGGCTTCCGCCTCGATGAGGCTCCGCGCCAGCACCAATGCCCGCTGTGCGTGCTCAGACCGCCAGGGCACGGTGAACTCGGCAAATACCAACCCGCCCTGGCCAATTTGCCAGCCGGGCCCGCGGACCCGCGCAAACATCATGACCTCCCGCAGGGTCGCCTCCTGCTGGAGACCCACTTGCTCCTGCACCCTGCGCAGCAGAACCAGCCGCTCGAGCTCCATGCGCGCCACCCGCACCGCAACGACGCCCGCCACGGGCACGTCCCGCACCGCATCCACCACGTCGGCAACCGAAGCGTGCCCGTCCACGGAAGCGGCGGACGGGGTCACGCGCCGGACACCCCGCATCTCGTGCATCCGCCGGAGGGTCCGCAGGCGGCGGCGCAATGGGTTGGTCTGCGAGGTTGCGACGAAGAAGTCGGCCTCGTTGCCGTCGGGATCGGTCAGCTTGGCCTTGGTCGCCCCGAGTGCGCTGTCGCCGACGTTGATGCCTGCCCAGACGCCCTGCTGTCGGTCGGAGGCGGCCGGATTGAAGCCCGGGAGGATCACTCCCTTGCCGGGATCGTGGTAATCGATGCGGGCACTTCTTACCAGCGGCACATAATTCAGCAGGACGGCGTGACGCTGGGGCGGTATGGCGACGACCATCTGAACGCCCGTTTTGGGCAGTTGTTCATGTTTGGCCAGCCAGTCACCCGTTGCCTTCAGGTGCTGGTACGCCTCGTACAGGTTGGGGAAATACTGTGGCGGTGCACCGAACCACTCGATGACGTCCTTCGCAAGCGCACCCTTCCCGGGAACTGTCTGTAGCGCGCGACTTCCCGAATCTCTGTCTCGGTCGGAGGGGGTCGGGTCCCCGATGTCTTCCCGTCCGGAGAGCTTGGCGAGCTTGTGCAGCACTGCCGGACCACACCCCACGTCAACGGGCTGGACCGACTGCTGCGGCGCGGGTTGCGGTCGGGCGGGTTGCTGTGATCGAGGCGAGCTCGCGCGCCCTGGATCACGACGACGCTCCGGAGCGTCGAGGATCGACCGCGGTGCACCGCCGACGCGCGTATGGGCGGGGCGATTTGGGTCCTCGTACACGGCGACTTTTGTATAGCCGGCCAGTCCGCGCCAGTACATTGCGACGGTCGCTTCCCGGTTACCCACAGTCCCGAAGATGCGCACCTCGACCGTCCCGGCGGAAGGCCCGCCCAGCAGGGCGGAATATGGCCGTCCCACCACGGACACGGCCATATCCGCCAGATCCTGCCCGCCGTCCTGCCAGTCGGCGGCGAAGGCCCGCACGGCGGCGAGGCCGTAATAGTGGTCGTCCCGTACGGGCAGTTTGACTTCGAGTTCGCTCTCGGTCACCGTGACCGATGCGGTATCTGTCGCCGTGGGCGAGGTCGCCGTGAGCTTGCCGACCAGTTTCCACGATCCTATCCCTGCCGATACGCTGATCTCGATCGATCGAATCGGGGCTGTGCCGAACAGATAGGACCCGACGGCCTCGAGCCCCGCGACAATCCTCGGTATCGATTCATGGTCGGCGGCGAATCCGCGGGCAACGACCGCAGCGGGCACGTCTTCGAGCGATTCGACCGTCTGGAGTTGCGGCCTGATCGTCCCCACCAGATCGTAATCCTGCAGATCGGCGACCAGGTCCGGCCATCCGTCGGTCAGGCCGCCGAATGGGTTGGCACGGCGCCCGATCGATGCGATGGCGACGTACCGGCCGCTCACTCCTCGCATCGTGGCATCCGCGACCATCTTGTCTATGACCTGACTCAGTGCGCTCCCCGTCGGATCCTCGTTCAGCCGGTACCGCGCCGCCGCTTCGGGTAGGCGGTCCGGGTAGTTGGTGAGGGCGAACACGACATCGCCGGTGCCGTCGATGTCCACATGCAGCAGGTATGCCTCCCAGTCCGAGCCGAGGTCCGCGGCCGCCCGGCCGAGCCTGATTTTCACGCCGTCGACCGCGTCCATAAGGATCTTCTGCCGAGCGGTCTGATCGACGCGAGCGGCAGGCGTGCCCAGTTGTGCGAGCACGATCATCGTGGCGTGGTGCAGGATCGGCCACGGCGGCTTCATCGCGATCACGTCGTGCGGCCGGTCTCGGACGAGGGCGTCGATCAGCTCCGGCGACTCCTTGGACAGCGTGCCCCAATCGCGGCCCTGCGCAAGAAGTTCGGCGGCCTGGTCGGCGCTGGCATGTTCCTCCGCCGGGGACAGCCCGGAGTCGACGGGCGGCTCTTGGTGCTCGGACCTGATCAGGGCCTGCGCGTTGCGGCGCGCCATGATCAAGCGCGCGACGCGATCGGCGGCAGGCGCCCTGATATCGGTGATACTTCTCGGCTCGCCGGTCACCCGGGCAAGCCGAGCGAGTTCCTCCTCACTCGGAGTTGTGCGCGCGGAAGACAGCAGGATCAGGCGATCCGTCGGTATTCCGGTCGCATCGGCGGCGGCCTGCCGGTCGCGCAGGCCGCTGTCCCGCAGGGCCGTGCGCCATGCCCTGCCGATCTCGGGTAGGTATCCAGCCGGGCGTGCCCCAGCCTCATCGAGGCTCCGTTCGTGTTCGAACCATATCGTCATCAGCACAGCGCGGAGATCCGGACTTCCTGTCACGGTGATCCACTCGGCGACCAGCTCCGCGCTGGGAGACACCGTCGCATTCTCGATGCCGGCGAGCCGTCTCACCGAGATCCCGAGGGCGGCGGCGAGTTCGCCCTGGCTCAATGGCTGGGCCTCACGTTGTTGCCGCAGTCGGATCGCCAAGTTCTCGTTCGGTTGGCCGGGCTGATCCGACGCGACCTCGTCGAGCGTGATCTCCAGCCGCTCCAGCGTCTCTGCCACACCCGGTTCCGCCAGCAGCCCACCCGCGCTGTCCATCACCGCGTCCAGCGCGGCCAACAGCTGCTCGGCCTGCTGGAACCACCTCGCCGCCGCCCGCAACGCCTCGAGTTCGATGGTCTCCCTGTGCGCCTCGGCCAGCCGGCCCAACTCTCGCTCCGCGGCCGACTCGTCCTGCCAAGGTGACAGGTCGACGCCGTCCACATCGTCGTCTCCGGTCAAGTCCGTCAGACTCCAGCGCAACGCCCACTCGGCCGCGTGCACCTCGTCGACTATCCGATCGGGGACGGAATCGAATTCGAGCGGGATATCGACCGGATCCTGCTCGGTATAGGAATCTTCCGACCGGATCGGGCCGACCGAGCCGTCCTGCCCGCTGTCGGTATCGCGCGTGCGGCCCAGCCACTTGAACAACAAGGGGTTGAGCACGACGCCCCCGGTCGCCACGATGACGAGCGCGGCCAAGGCTGTTGACAGAGGATTCCCCTCAGCATCGAGCACCGGAACGTCGTCGACGACAAGGGGCTCGGGGCGCACCGGTGCTGTCAACGAATCCTCGTTGTCACCCACCATGGTGGTCGAACCCTGACCCGAGGGCAGATCGGTAAACTCAGGCAACTCGTCATCGCCGGCCGGTGCCACTTCCGCCGCAGTCGCCGCGATATTACATGCAGCCCTGGCACTTTCGAGCCCGGCCATCCCATGTTCGAGGGTCTCGTCCTGCTCTTCACGCAGCTCGTCCGACTGATACTCAGCAAAGGCATCCGACCCCGACGGATCGCTGGGACCCCGCCTGCCGCGAGCCCGGATCTGCTGTCTACGCAGAACCCATCTCCCGGCGAACGCGGCTGCGGCCGCCGCCGGAATCATTCCGAAGGTCACCATGTTGCCCGTGGTCGAACCCCGTTCCGAACCACCGTCTTTCAGGCTTTGCCGATGCTGCTCGAGCCTGCCCAGCAGTCCGGTGAAAGCACGACGCAATGCCCAACCCCGCCGCTCCACGTCTCTCAACATCAGCGCGGCTTCCACCACGATGCAAGCCTGCCGGTACGGTTCGATGAAGTCCCGCTTGAACCGCTCGACCTCGTCCGCACTCATGTCCTGCCGCAAGCGTTCCTCCAGCTCAGGCAGGTCTTGCCGCTCGAGCTGCTGGTCGATCCCTCTCTGCTCGAGCTGCTGGTGCAGCCGGGCGAGGGTCTTGCGGCGCAGCGCGATAGCCTCCGTAACGGTCTCTGGACGACCTTGGTGCTCGGGTGCCGACTCGAGCTGGGTCGAGTCGGGCAGTTCGTCCAGTCCCAGGTTCTCGTCGTCGGCGGACGGTTGCTCATCGGAGGGGTACCGCGATTCGGAACCGTCACCCTTTCCGTCGTCGGCCGCGGAACGCGACTGGTACCACGCCAGAAACTTCCCCACCGCTGCAAAGCCAACGAGAGTCAGCCCGCCGAGCGCGAGATCCATCGGCCCCGAATTCCATGCCGTTGCTGAGCCGTGGGTCATTATCGCGGCCGCGGCACCGATCGGCGTCGATCCGGTCCCGCGATCACGGGAACGCCGCCGCGCCACCGCGCTATCCGAACCGACTGTGTTCGGCGCGGCAGACGATTCCGCACCGGACACCACGTCAGCCGGCCCGAATCGGCCACCCGCGGCGATCACCGCGGCGTTCAACTGCCGATACTCGGCGATCAGGCCGGCCAGCCGGTACCAACGCCATTGCCAGCCAAGGCCGCTGCGCTCGGTGGCGAGCCGCTCCCGGACCGCGATGATTTCGGCGGCCAGGTGGTCCCGCTCCTGCTCCGCCGCACCAACATTCGAGATCACCCGTCCCACCGTCGACGGGGCGGCGGATACCGGCCAACTCGACTCTGCATCACGTAGCCGCTCCCGCAGATTCCCGAGCTGACGCCGCACCATGGCCGGATCTGCGGCGGCAACGACGGCCGGGTGCTCCGAATCCTCGGCCAGCACGGTGATCGCTTGTTCCAGAGCCGCATTCCGGTCACGGCGCTCCGACGCCGTCCGGGCCGGGTGCTCGTTCTCGCGCTCGACGAGCCAGAAACGGTACGCGTCCACCATGTTGATCTGGTCCTGCTGGTCTTGCGTCAATGGCGTGCGAGCGCTGCGCGCCAGCGCGGTCAATGCCTCCAGCACGTCCGAATTCCGGGCGGCCGACTCGCCGAGCAACCCGAACAGATCGGTCAACACCGGCGGATACATCGCCGGGACCCCGTCGAGAAGAAGCCAGAGTGGACCAGTCATCGAACTGGATACCCGCCACAACCCGGTCCTGGGTGCCAGATCCTGGGTGCGATCGACCAGCGGCTCGTAGAACTCCGCCAGCAATTCCGGTTCCCCGAGCGAGAAGGGGCCGGCCCACGGCTTGTTGTGCTCGAAGTAGTTCATGGCCTCGAGCAACGCCTGTGGGTTGCTGCGCAGCACTCGCGCCAGTCCCGCATCGCCCAATCGTTCGTCGGCGAGCTGCTCATAGGCCGGGTGGCTCCGAAGCCACTGCGGGCCGGTCTCACCGGCGGCGGCCAACGGGGCAGCGATCTCCTGCCCAGGGATACTCTCCGACATCGAACTGCCGAGATGGCTCAAAAACGCTAGCAGGTAAGGGATTTCGCGTGGTTCCGCTACTCCCAAGGTCACCCATTCGGTCACCGCGGACTCCGGATCGGCGAAGGCCGCGGGCGAAACGAACAGGCGCTTTGTGGTGATCACCTGGGCGCCGCCGGCCAACACCTGCGGCAAGGTTTCCGATTCGATCAGACTGTCGAGTCCGAGCCGCGCCGCAGCCACCGCTTCGGCCGGGTCCCCGGCCAGGTCCGAGACTGGCACGTCGGGCCATCCCGCGGCCACCCACGCCTTCTCATACGGCGCCAGCAGAAGTTGCTGCACGGCGGCGACGACCATCGGATCCACGCTGTGTGCCGCGGCGAACATCCGCGCCAGATCCGACGGCCACGGACCACGCTGCTCGACGGGGAATCCCAGCTCACGCAGGAACCAGGCGAGCCGTTCGTACAGGTCACTCACGACATCCGGCACCGGCACCGGTGGTTCGTCGATGAGCATGTCGACGGATTCGGCGTAGTCCCGCAACAGTCCAGCGGCCACGATCCTGGCCGCGACCGGGTGCGTTCCGCTGTCGATCAGCTCGTCATATGCCGCCCAGAGAACAGCGGGGTCCCACAACAGATCCTGGGTGTCGGCCACCGTCGCGCCCAGTCTGCGGAGCCAGCGCGTGGCCTGCTGCCCGAGCCGGGTGGCCCGTTGCTGGACGGTCTCGGTGGCCGATCCATCGACCGCATCGAGTGCGAGCGCGGTCCTCTGGTTCCGGAGAGTCTCGACGATCGAGGAATAGGTCTCGTCATACGCCGTCAGTTCCCGCCGCAGGCGCAACGCCTGAGCGTAGCGCTCCCCCTGCATTCCGGTGGTGATGACCACAGCATCGAGCGCTTGCTCCGCCGTCCGGATGTCATTGCGTTGCAGCACCGCCCACTCGTAGTCGTCGATGGAGGACCCCCTGCCGTCCGATGACTGTTCCTGATCCGGCGCGCCGCCCGCACCGAGGTAGGCCCGCAGCGGGTCCAGTTGCCCGCCTTCGTAATTCCCCGAGCTGTCGAGCAGATTGAGGAATACCCGCAGGCTCACGCGGTAGGAGGGCGGTTCCGATACTTCGAGCTCGTCGTCCGCAATGTACGGCGACGACATTCGCTGCTCAGATGTCGGCTGCGGGTCGGTATCCTGCTCCACGACGTCCGGATATCCCTCTTCAGCAAGCCTTTGCTGGTGCCGTTGCGCGAAGGGACGTTCATACAGCCGGAATTTCGTCAACGGCGCATCGGCCGTGTGAGGTGTGCGGCGAATTCCGAACATGACGATTCCGACCCGGCTCTCGAGCCACAGCGTGAACCGTGCGGACTCATCGCCTCGCCGGAACCGCACGTCGACGTCGTCGGCACCCGCCACGGCCCAGAATTCGCCCCACAACCGTTCCAGCTCCGGGTCGTCCACCAACTCTGCCGACTCCGGGGTGTCCGCCTGAGATCGGTCCGTAGGCTCGTCGGCTCGCTGGGCGTAGGCGGTCAATAGGGCCTCCACGGGAACGTTGCGTTCCCAGTCGGCGGCCTCCACGTTGGTCTCTGTGAGAACGGAATTCGTCTCGACGGGCTCCGAGGCTGCCGCAGAATCGCTGGGCTGCACCACTTCCGCGGTGGAGCCGGGCAGCGGGTACTGCGACAGCGCGGCTGTGGCAGCGCCCGCGAGACCCTCAGACCTGGCGAAGTCGACCAGCACGCCGGCACCCTCGACCGGGGTGTTGACGTCGCGCAAGTAGTGGGCCGCCACGGCGGGATCCTCGCCCCAGGCACGCCACACGCCCGAGGACCCGACCAGCACCCATCCCAGACCCTCCGGCTCGAACCGGGTGATCTGACGAAGCTGCGTGGCCGGGGTGCCGCTGCCGGGCAGCACACGGCCCTGACCACTCACCCGACGGGAATCGGCGGGAAGATCAGCAACCAGGTAGTCGACAACAAGGCTGCCTTCCCTGGCCACGACAATGCCCTGCGATGTGATCAGAGCGATCGCCATCGCCGGTCGCCGACGACGCTCGGGTCCCTCGGTGCGGGACCCGCCCACCGACTTCTGTCCCTTCCGCAGCGCCCGGATCGCGACCAGCGCATCGGGATCGTCGATAAGACCGGGATCATCCCAACCGTCTTCCGCCTGCTGCCGCAGATACTGGATCGCCGCGTCGCGGGCCTGCTGCGCGGCGAGATGCCCTTCGTACGCACCGGGCGCGCTGCTGGCCACGACAATTACGCCGACCCGTTCCCCGTTGCGCTCCACCACATCTACGGCCGCTGCCTCGTTGTTGTGGGCATCGTCGACACCAGCGCGGCTCACCGCAGCCATCGAGCCGAGGTCCACCACGACATCCCGGGGCTCATCGTCACCTAGGGACTGGTCGCCGCTACCGAATGTTCCGCCACCCCGACCTCCGCGATCGGCGGTAACTGTGCCCTCCTGCTCGGAATCCGGCGATTCCGTTGTCCGCGAGTTTGTTTGGGCGGCATCCTGCTGGACGTCGACGCCAGGCTCGTACGGCGTGTAATCAGCCGAGCCGCCCTGTTCGTCTGCCAGATAGGTGCCCACCGATCGACGCACTCGCGGTATCGCCAAGAGCGGCAACGGAGTTCCGCCCAGGGCGAACACCGCGATGATCACCAGCGTCGACCTGACGGTGTTCGACCCCTGTTCGTTGTTGTCCGGCAACAACACTCGCGCCAGGCGCGTTGCGACGCCCCGACGAACCGCGCCGATACCGCGGGCGAGGGCTCGTCCCGGGCCGGGCTTATCCTCCAGATTGGCGTTATGGGCCTCCACACCGCGGTCGTAGACCCCGCGCTGCCACCGTTTCACCGGCCCGCCGCTGTGTACCGCGCCGAACGAAGCCGCGAAGATGGCCCGCAGGTCGTACTTACCCCTCGAGTTCGGCCGTCCCCGGTCTCCGAACTGCCGTACCATCTCGGCGTCGAAAATGATGCGGGCGGTCTCTTCGTCCAGGTCTAGTATTTCGACTGAACCGCGCAGCTCGGCAATTATTGTCCTGGAGATGTTGCGGGCACCGGCGTCCCAGACCGCTTCACCGTACTGGTAGAGCACGGCATCGCGGATCGGGTGCTCGCGCTCATAGTCGTCGTCGGTGAGCAGCTTCGAGTTGAGAACCATGTGACTGCGATGCCATTTCCAGCTCGCACCGGCACCAATCCGGTTCCGGTAGCTTCTCCAGCCCTCCGGTTTCGTCAACCAGAAAGCAAAGATACCGAAGGCGGCCTGGTGCAGGATAGCGTCCGTCGTTATCGTGGCGGCTGTACCAAACGCCATTCGCTGCGCGAAGGCCGCCAATACCGAGCCATAATCAGTACGTCGCCTGAAGGTCCGACCCGCATCGGACATCGTCACCGTCATCCGGATAGTCGGGAAAGAAGGATGGAGCTCGGCTAGTTGCTGCCTGGCTTCACGAACACGGTCTTCATTATTATCCGATCCGACCAGTTTGAACTTCATATCGCCATTGCGGTCCGGTGCCGCACCGGGCACCGTCGAGACGGCGCCGCTGCGCAGCAACCGTTCCCGGACAGTCAGCTCCGCGATCGTCTGATCGAGCTGCCCTATCGTCTCCTGCCTGCGCGTGACGGCGCTCAGCAATTGGCGGGCAGGATCGGCAAAAGCTCCCAGCCCGGCTTGGCTGTACAACGCGGTGGTCAATTGAGTCAATCTCGCGATGTTGTAGCGGAGAGCCGCTGCCTCGATCCGGGCGGCCATCGCGCCGGCGATCCGACCGTCTGCGTGCATCCGGGCGATCGCGGCCGAGATCTCGCTGTCGTAATTCGAGACGACCACGCCCCTGTCCGCACGCATCCAATCCGCCATCGCGCGTAGGGTTCCCGCGCGGGCGCGCTCAGCACGCATGGCGTATATCGCGTGCTTCAGACCGTGTTCGAGAGGCGCACCGGTAGCCACCACCCTCGTGACATCTTCGACCCATCCCGCTAGGTCGAAGCCGAAGAATAGCCCGTCGTCGATACCGTCGAGCACCTGTTGCAAAGCTGTGCTGAAGAACCGGTTCCCGTCCGGGTGACGGCTCAATTCGGACCGTATCGCGGCGGCATAGGGTGCCAGATCCGGATGCTCGGTAAGTCCGTCAGCAGTGCCCTGACCGACAGTCCAGACGAACCGGCGGAGGTCACGCAGTCGGCGCAGTGCATCCAGCGGGATGTCTTGCTCGCCGAGCCTCTCGCCGACGAACTGCCCGATCAGCGTCCATCCCTGAAGGCTCAGTTCCCGTGCCAGATCCTCAGGACTATTCGGCAGACGTACTCCCCAACCCGCGGTTCGAATATTACCCGACCGGTTTATGACGTGGTCGATCGAGGTGAATTGACCGTCTATCAAGAAGGATTGGGTGACGTGAACACCCAATCCGTCGTATTTTGCCGCAATGGCCGAGAGGACGCTCCTCAGTGTGGCAGTGATGGCTGGGTTATCGATATCAGCTTCGTAATACGAGACAACAACTTTGTTTGTCCCGTCAGAAAATTCCTGATAATCGATGGAACATCTGGTCGTTATCCCGTCCGCGACAATGTCGAACGAGCGACTCCGCGACCACCCTTCAGTATCAGCCAACTGGGCGAGGTCTTCTGCGGTCAACTCGTCAGGAGCCTTGCGCGCCTCGACCGATTCAAAGACCTGCACCTCGTCGACGACCTTGCTGCGGAAGACCCGCCCCACCAGGGGAGCATTCACACCGACCACACCCGGATCAGTCAACCGCCGCCGGGACTCTATCCGGCCCAATGGGCCGGCCGGCCGATCGAGTCCGTTGCCCACCAGCCCTGCCAGAGCTCCGACCGAACCATCCTTCTCATCGCGCGCCAGATGGCTACCCACCCAGCTGCGCACACGCGGTATGGCGAGCGGAATTCCGGCCGTGACGGCGAGCACTGCGACGATGGCCGCCGCCTCCACTGTGATCACGCCGTCGTCTCCGCGCCCGGGAGGCAGACCCAGCATCCCGGGCTGCATCCCCAATGGCCCATCGAGCGAATCGGACGCCGGCGACAGGGGCGCAGACGGCAGGGCCGGGGACCCACCGTCCTCATCATCGTCTGGAGCACTGTCGCCCTGGCCGGGAGATTCATCATCCGGGGCGGGCGGTATGCCTGCGCGCAGCAGCTCGGCGGCCGAGTACCCCTCGCGGAGAGTTGCGAGCAGCCGGGGGGATGGCGGGTTCCTCGGGAGGAAGTTTTCGACATATTTGGGGGTAAAGGCAGGAATCTTAAAATTGCCGGCAAAAATAGCCTGCGCGATAACTTCCAGTTCTTCTGGCGACAAAGAGATAAACCGGGCAGCGGTATTCTCCGCCAGACGGTACAGCTTGGTAGTTCCCGGAATCGGCACTGCCCCCTGAGCAATCTCCCACGCCAAAATCAACTGCGATCTCGTCACACCCTTCTGCTTTGCCATACCGTCCAGCCGGGCCATCGCATCCTGCATGAGTCTGTAATTGTCAGGATTGAAACGATCATTAGTCAAGCGCGGGTCACCCGGAGGAAGACTGTCCAGCGACATACCGGTAGCTCCGCCTCGAGCCAACGGTGCGTAAGCCATGAACTGGATGCCCAACAGCCGACACAACGGCAACAGAAGGTTCTCTATGTTACTCATATCCACCGGTGACAATTCGGCTTGCACCATGGCGACCGGATATATCTGATGCAGCTCCCAGAGGGTATCGACATCCACATCACAGACCCCCAGGTAGCGAACCTTTCCAGCCCGGACCAACTCCGCCATCGCCTCCCACGTCTCCCTGATCGGAGTGGCGTCGCGGAGTAACGGGTTACCAAATCGGTGCACATAGAGGCCGTCGATGTAATCGACACCCATCCTGTTCAATGATTCGTTAACAGACCGAATAATATAATCGGGATCTCCGAGAGCATACGGCTGCCCGTTCTCATCGACATGAAAACCGAACTTCGTGGCGATGAACACGTCGTCCCGGTACAGGCGGAGAGCGGCCCCGACCACTTCCTCGTTCTTTCCGTTGCCGTAGGCCGGGGCAGTATCGAACACCGCCACGCCCATCTCAACCGCAGCACGGAGCATGGCCAAGGCATGTTGCAGATACTCGTCGCCGACGACCTGCAGGCCACCGGCGACACCACCATACGACCGCTGAGGGCCGAAGCCCACCGTATTCACGACCGGGCGCCCGTTGATCGTGGCTATCCCCCCACCGGTCGCAGCCTGCCCAGGTAGAACAACCCTTCCGCCCGGCGAACGCTCACCCCCAGGCAGAATAATTCTTCCACCGGACTGCCCAGGTCGAACAATCGTTCCTCCCGGCGACCGATCACCCACAATCACCAACCGGGACGAACCGGAACTGGCATCACTTGTGCCGGTATCGGTCTCGGTCCAAGGCTGAACATCACCATCGAGCAGACCAGATGTGGTCACCACTAGACGAGACGCCGTCGAATGCGGCTCGATCAGCCAGTCCAGGATCGCTCCGAGAATCACCCGGTCGTGCTGATCGCCGGAAATGAACCGCCAGCCGGCCAGGGTAGCGACGATCGTAGCCCGGTCCGCCGCGAACTGATCCCGGTTCTCCGCGAACGAATCAGCCACCAGCTGTTCCGGTCGAAGATGCAACCGGCCGACCAAATCCTTGATGGCCCCCCGCAACTCCCTCTCACGTTTCTCGAGCCGCGGCCGCGAAATACTGGGGGAATCATCGTGGTTCGCGACCAGCCGCCGGTGATGCTCGCTGAGCAGCTCGAGTTCGGCGGGCGTGAACGGCGGCTCATCCTCGAACGGCCATACCGCGAGCCACGCGCCCAGAACGTCTGCATCCCGCGCGGCCAGCTCACCACGCATACCCAACCGAGCCAGCAGAGCCGCAACATCGCCTTCCGCGCGCCCGCCCGGCGGTCCGCGCTGCTCCTGAGGAGCCTGCTCCTCCACGACAATCGCATCTGCCGCACGCATGGCCTCGGGCAACGGCTCGTCCTCGGTTCGCCACGCACCTGCCCGCCGCAGCACTCGCTGATACCCGGCAAGCTGGCGGAACCTCTCGAGCGTTCGCACCGCATAGGTGAGATCGAAAGCTTCGCCGTCGGCCTGCGATGCCTTGTTCGCCTCATCGGCGAATGCCTTGATGGCCTCATCGAGGCGATTCGCGCCATCATCCGACTCAGCCCAACCCTTGAAACCCGTTAGAACCGTCGAGATCGGCGTGCCCGGACGCTGCGACCTCAACCTCGAACGCCACACGCCCAGGCGCAGATAGATATCCTCGAGCGCTGTGGCCACTACTGCGAGCGCCGCGGGCACATCGACCGGATCTTGCGCGGAAACACTATCCTGACCAGAATTCGAAGCCAGAGGATCGGTAGCTGTCTCCGTCTCCTGGATATCCCGTTCCCGGTCATCCGGGGCCTGTTCCGCCAGAATGCTCAAGAACAGGTATCCCCCCCGGTCGGTTACACGATAGGCAGCCAACTCCTGGTCGCCGGGGCTACCGATGATCGAGCACCTCAGTATGTCTGCGGTGCCCGGCGCGAACCGGGTGTGCAGGAGCTCGACGAGCTGCGCGCGCGCAGTCCGTACCTCATCGTCGGTCCACTCGTTCCGCGCCAGCAGGTCCCGCAGCATGGTGAGAGCGTCCTCGGTGACGAGAACTCGGCCGGTGGAGTCCGTCAGCACGGCGATATCGAACGACGGGAACTCCGGGTCACTTCGCGAGGGTATCGCCTGAGCGCTTCCCGGATGGAACTCCGCCCATTTGCCCGTTGGGTCGACGGCGGAAGGATCGCTGCCCACGTCCAGGCGCAGCGGACCGGACGTCGTGCTGCGCAACGACACCGTGAGCGGGCCACGAACGGTCAGCATTTGCTCACGCAACAGCGACACGGCGGCGGATCGGATCGCTGCGATGGCGCCGGGGGCGTGGCGCGTCCACTTGGTGGCGCGCAGCCACACTCGATACAGCGCGGACCGGTCGTCGGGATCGATGGTGAACTCGACACTGTCGGATTCGGACTCGGGCTCCTGCCACGATGCAGCCGGTCGGCCGTCCCGATCCATCGTGAACACGATTTCGCTGGCCAAATCGCGACCCTGCGGGTCCGTCCGCCCATGGGCACGCCAGCCTCCCGCACCGGCAAGCCGCGCTCGCGCGGTCGGCCTCGGGGCTCCGGTGTATGGGGCGGGGGGCGGATCCATCAGAAGATCGCTGAGATAGGGCTGGCCGCCCACATGGACGGCGACGGCGGGCGTTTGATCCGGCGTGACGAACGGCCGCATCCGCAACCACGCGAGCGGCGCCGTCGACTGCTCGGCAGACGGTGTGTCGCGCCTGATCACATGGCCCGCCAGTACATCCTCGGCGAGCCCTATGACCAGATCCAACTCGGCATCGGGCCAGTCGGCCAACTGGGCGGCGGCGTAGGCGATGAACTCATCGTGTATTGGGTACTGCGGCCAGTCGATCGTCAACCGCTTTAGTCGAAGAGGACCCCGATGCTCTAGGGCGGCGAGCTCGGAGGCGATATCCATCCTCTCCTGGCTGATCTCGAGGAACGAGAGCTTCCACGTCGCATCTTCCCCGCTGAACATCAGCAGCATCTCCCCCGACCCGGGCTCACCCGACAGCCGCCAACGCACAGGCAGGATACCGTCGCCACGCGGGCCGTTCAGCGCCCTGAACCTCCGCAACATCGCCTGAACAGCCCGGATCTGGTCGCGGGTCCAGCCGACGGCGATCAGATCCCGCTCCAGCCTACTGGCCTGTCCCAGCCGCGCTCGCTCCGCGGCGATCCGCTCGTCCGACGATGTTCCCAGCACACCGCACAGCAGGTCGTGCTCGAACGCGACCAGCTGCGCGAGGGAGACCTCGATCCTGCCCCACTGCTGTGCCACCGAACTTTCTGCTTGTGCACCCCACAGCTCGACAGGGTCGAGCTCTGCGGCGGCGGCCGCACGGTTCGCCAGCATTCCCAGATAATCCATCACGGTCACCAGGTGAATCGGATCGATCCCGTGTGCCCGCAATATGGTCCACACGGTCTCGGGCGAACGCAGCATCGCCGGCGTGATAGCCAATCCGATTGCCTCGAGGATGGCATGCGCGGTGCGCGCCGCCTCGGTCATCTCGGCTTGGTCCCGGACCTCCGGCGCCGCACCGCCGAGTGCGGCCAGCCACCTGTCCTGCTGCTGATAGTCATTGGAAAGGGGTAGATGCAGAAGGTCGAGGATTCTCTTCATGGAGCGGACGTACGCCGGTCGGCCGTCGCGGGCCCACCCCGCGAGCAGCTCCAGCCTGCGTGTCTGAATCGCACGATCCTCGTCCGAGAGCAACACGTGGTCCCCGTCCGAGAGCAACCGCATCCGGCTCCGGTAGATCCGCAGAGCGAGGATATCCCGCGCACTGACCCCACCCACACGGCCGTCGGCCAGGCTGTCGAGCAATTGCGACAGTGCGTCGGGGCTGTGCAGGGCCGCGACCACGCGGGGATCGCGCCGGATGAGGCCGGCGAGAACCTTTGCCCCATCGAGGCTTTCCAGCTCGAGGGGTATTTCCTCCTGCATCTGCGGGTCGAGGATGGTCCCCCCGTCGGCCGCACGCCCGGCCGCGACGGTCGTGCCCGCTACCGCGGACGTCACCATGCCTTCGTACCGTCGCAGCAGAGCAAGCAGCACTCGCATCGCATCATCCAGCACATCGGCGGGACCTTCGACGGCCGCCATCCACCGATCGAGCGTGCGCATCGTGAGTAGTACGGCATCCGGCCGTGGCGTCAACCACTCGGCCACCGTGAGATCCGCGTGGAAGCTCGAATTCAATGCCCACAATGCACGGGCATATTCGTCGATCGGCGTGGGCACACCGTCCGGAAGCCGATCCGAATCCTGCAGTTGGACAAGATATTCCTGCAACGCAAGCGGATCCTTCAGCAGCACATCGGCCAGCGGACCCGCCACCTGGCGAATCAATAAACCACCCTGGTGCTCCGCCAGCTCGTCCGGGCCGGTGAATCCGTTGTCGACATCGGCCGGGTGCCTGGGCTCGGCAGGCGGCAACTCTTCGACCAGCAGCAGGTCCGAGGAAGCGCGGTCCCTCCCGGTGTCAGCGACAATATGTGGCTCCATCATGCGAGCGAAAGCGGCCGCCATCGGCGACAACGTCGGCACAGGACGCTGTCCGGCAGCCGCGTGCTCGACCGGACCGAAACCATCCGGCCGCTCTGCTTCGCCGCGATCGGTTTCCGCGTCCACTGCGGTCCGGTCGTCGGTAACAGGCTGCACGCCCTCCGACTGAGCCTCCCCCTCCTCGTTCTCGTCGGTTTGGCCGTCCGCTGCATTCTCTGATGCAACGGCTTCGGTCAACTCCGAATCTCGGGGAGCGCTGCCGAGGTCGGGTACAGCCGACTCAACGACAAGTGCGGTGCGGTCTAGGATGACCCAGATGGTTTCATGCCGGGTCGAATAGGCCTGGAATCCACGCAGGGCTGCGTATCGACCGGTGTCTCGCAGCACTCGTATCTTCTGACGCAACAGCTCGCGCTTCGCCACCTCTTGCTGCGATCCGTCCGCGGTCTGCTCAAGTTCCGCCAGCTCCCCCTCGAGGAGCTCGACCAAACGCTGTCGCTCCGCATTCAGCTCGCTGTATTTACCCTTCTTGGCATCCGGCCGAAGTACCATCCTGATGAGCCCTTCGGGCCTTCTGTTTGTGAACGAGACCGCCTCTTTCCGATCTGTTGAAACGTATATTCCCGAACCACTTCTACCCTCACCAACGAAATAGTCCTTCACTTTGAATTTGAAATCCTCCGCATAGCGCGGATCGGTAACGCCGCGGAAGTACTCGCTAAGGCCCGACGCCACCGACGCGTCAATGCCCGCGGAGTCCGCAAGAGCAGGGAGCCCGTCGTACTCCTGTGCCTGCAGAATCAGTGCCAGGCCAGGGTCGCCGGGAAAATCCCGGTTCAGCACGGAATACGCAGTGCTGTAGTCGAATTCGTCGATCAGATCGCGGCCATGCGCCACCTGATGCGCGCCGACGCTGCCAGGGTTGGATAAGGGGCTGATGATGTCGGCGTCGGCGGTCGAGGCCGGGCCTTCCTCCGAGTCGGCGTCGTGAGCCCGATCATCGCCCTCGGAGCTGCTGGGCAACGCCGCCGCCCCAGCGGTCGGCGCAGGCTGCGGCTCACGATCCGGGCCGTACCGTCCGCCACCGAAACCCGTTGCGAGGCCGGGATCCACCGGCTCGTCGGGGCCTTGAGTGCCGGGGCGGTCGTGGAAGGACCTGCGCATACCACCGGACCCGCCGCCGGGCGGACCGGAGACGCCGAACTCGATCGGCAGCTCTAGCGCATCACCCAGGCCCTGGCGGACCAGCTCGGCGATAGTCGCCCGCGCGGCGTGGTACTCGTTGTAGAGCCGGGCCTCCAGTTGATCAGCCAGCTCCTGCACTCGCGTCGTATCGCTGTCCGAATCGAGCGGATCCGCGCGATAGTCCAAGGCACCGGATCGTCGCAAGTCCCCCAGCGCGCCAAGCGCGGCCCGGGCAGCACTCAGCCTGGACTGTGCCCGGGGAAATATCGCATCCGCCTCCTCGCTTTCGTTGCCGAATTCGTCTTCTTCCGGCCATTCCCGTTCGAGATACTCGCCGAACGATGCGAGTTGGTCCGGCCCGTACTCACCAATACGCTCGAGCAGATTCACGAACCTCTGGTACGCAATTCGATGCCCCAGCACCATGTGCGCCAAAGGCCCTGCGATGCGGATTATTTCGGCACGGGCCCAGTCTTGCTCTAGCTGGTTCGCAGACGGCGCGATCTGCTGGCCCGTGATCCGGAACCTGTACTGAGCCTGGGAGTAACGGTTTTCGGCGAGCCGCCGCAGATGCAGCTCGACAAACCGCCGCTCGTCGGCGTCGAAACGAGGCACCGACTCACCGGATTCCGTTCGGCGCCAAGCCAGAACCGCGGCCAGATTGTGAAGGTCCTCGTGGGTAAGTTCGGAGTCTGCGAACAGTGCGACGGCCAGCGCCGCTTCCAGCGTCAAGGTGAAGACCGCATCCGGTTCACCCCGCAGGGCACGCAGATCGAGATAGTCCCCGGAGACGGCATAGTAGGCCGCCCACAGCTCACGCTTCCTCTCCTCCAGCTGACGTTGCTGCTCAGGTGTCGAGTGCTCCTCTGCGCGAGCACTCTGCTGCGCGTAGAACTCAGCGAGCTCCACCAGCGGGTAGCTCCGCTCGCTCGGATCGAGTGGTTGCACCGACAGCAGCGCGGCGAGCCAGCGCGGCACCGACCGCTCGGACCACCCCGCGGGCCGCACCCGCTCGGGCAGCGGCAGCGGCTCATCCAGTTCGATCACGTCCATCGGATCGCCGTCTTGCCACCACGCTGGAATATCCCGGCCCGGTGCCACCCGATAGGGATGCACCTGAGCGAACACCTCGCCGAAGTACCAGGCCGCCGCCTGCGACAACGTCAGACCAGGCGGGATGACGACGGTCTCAGCCGTCGACTCCCCTTCTCCGACCACTATCCGCGGCCAACGCGTCAGGTCCTCGCGCTCGACCAAAGCGCGAGTGTCCCGCACCCGCGGGATCCCGTGCCGACCCGCAGCGAGATGCCGCATCAGCTGGACGATCTCCATCTGCTGACCCGCATCCATGTCCCCGGTCTCAGCACCGCCGACCGTACGCACGAGCTCGGCCAGTTTGCTTCTGTCTTCGCTCATCACCGGCGACCCGCCGGCCGCACCTGGCAGAACCGCCGACACGTAAGCCGCCACAAGCCGCGCTTCCTCCGCAGCGACCGACTCCGCCGGCTCCAATACGAACCTGCCGCCCTCCGCGGCCTGAGCGAACTGCAGCAGCTGCGCCCATGCCTCGTCTCGCTGCCGGAGCGAATCCGCATCCACACTCGCTGCCGGCCGCAATGCCAGCAGGTCCCACAGACCAGGCGAGACCGCTTCCAACACACCGGCAATCCAAGCGGCCAACGCCGCCAAGTACTGCCCGAGGAACGTGACATCGGTCGTGGAGAGCTCACCGCGGTTGCGGAGTTCGTCCAGCGTCGCGTCCGGAGACCGGAGCAGAGCCGGTGTCAGCTGCAACCCGCACTGTACGACCAGAGCCTCTCCGCTGTGGGCCCGCAAGATCGCCGACAGCTGGGCCTTGGCCGCGCGCAACTGGCTCTCCAACAGATCTTTTCGTGCCACAAGCTCGCCGTATCCGTGCATGACAAAGGCGTCGACTTCCGCGTCCGGTGCAGAGATAGACCCCGCCGCTTCGACCTGAGCTTCCACCTCCAGGTATTCCGCCCGCAATGCCTCCGTGCGCCGTGTGACCACCCGGAATTCGTCCGACAGCAGCGACCGCATTCTGTTTCGGTACGCAAGCAGGGCACGGATATGCCCCTCGGAGATTCCGGGCGGCAGATCCCCGGACGTCAATTCGTCGAGCAATTCATCCAATGCCTGAGGGTCGGTCAATGCGGTGAGCACGCGACGGTTCTGCCGCCCCAGCTCCTGCAATACCCCGTACGCAGCCAGGACATCGAACTCCGACGGCACATCGGGCCTGTGGATCTCGCCGTCCAGCCGATCGTCCTCCGGCAACCTGGCGTGGATTTCCGACAAAAGGCTGTCGGGAACATCCTCCTCGCCGGGTATCCCATCCTCCGGCTGGTTCGATGCAGCGAGCGCGAAGGTCATGCTGGCGAACCACGAGGTGATAGCCATGATTTTGACGCCGAGCTGAGGGTCGTCGACACCGTGGTCGGGGTCCTCGCCGAGGGTGACAACATCGTGCGGGGCAGGAACCTGGTCGAACGGCTTGTCGAAGCGGGACCGGAATTCGGCCAGCAGGACCTTGTCGCGCTCGCTGGCATCCCGGCTGACTTGCTCGATGGCGGCAAACAGGTTGTGGAAGGACGACGCCAGATTACCGGGGCGAGGGTCCCAGCCGAATCCGGCTCGGGCCAGCACGACACTGCCCTTGCGATGCTTACCTTCCGGTTCAGCCTCCGACGAGGCGGACAGCCTGTGTTCGGTGATCCCAGACAGTCGCAGGTGCGCTGTCCGCCGGGGCAGGTAGCCCGTCGAAAACCCGTGGCCGCGAGCCGATTCTTTCAGCCATATCGATCCGGCGTCCGCAGTGATCAAGCCGGGGGCATGCAGAGTGAAGTCTTGATTGATCGAGCCTACGTCGACGCCGTTGCTGTCGACGATCCTAGCCTGAAGGCGCAAGCCGATCATTGGTTCAACTGGCGTCGTGACGCCCAGGATGCGCTCGCGCCCTTCATAGTTGGCTTTGATCTTGGTCAAACGGAAGTCACCGAAGTCCAAGTCCCCCAGCGCTTGGACTCGTTCCGTGAGCTTCTGGTCTGCGTGCCGCAGTGCGCGATCGACATGCCGCTGCAGAGTTGTAGCGATCTTCTCCCACTTCGCGTAGGGCTCTGCGAGCCGTGGGTCTGTTGGCGCCTTCGTCAGGGCCGTGTTGGGAAACAGCGTGTCGCGCAGAACCGCGAATGCCTTCCATGCGTCTGCCGCCGCCTCCGTCAGGGCCGTGTTGCGAGACAGCGTGTCGCGCAGAACCGCGAATCCTTGCTCGAGCAGAACGTCGAACCCCGGAATCGGAAGCCCCGCTGCCTCGGTCGGCGCCGGAGCCGTTCGAGGCGCCGCATCGGCGATGCGCGATTGGACTGCGCCCCGATCGATGTCGAACCACACCGTCCAGGCCTGGTCGTGCGCCGGGGCGACGTTCCAGCCATCGGACAGCGTGTCCAGCAGCCGCGTGGTCCAGAACTGCTCGATCGCGTTTGCGTGGCTGACTCGGTAGTGGTCGGCACTCAGGGTGACCCGCGCCTTATCGCCATCGATACGCAGTGTCACAGTGTATTCGCCGGTGTAACCGGGATCGGACATGACCCGGGTGGCCAGATCGGAGGCGAGCAGCACCGCGTCGTCGACACGCTCCGGTGACCACTCCGCCAGTCGCTCCCGCAGGAAGCGCCGGACCTGGCCGACATTTTCCGGCCCGCCGAGGGGGAACGACACCGACGCCTGCCGAGACACTGACGCGGCGTCGGATCGGCGACCGGCGGGGGTCTCTCCGGAGCCGAAGCTGAACCCCATTGCCGAGCCGAACCTCGGAGTGCCGTCATAAAGGCGTCGCCCCTCCGGACGCGGTTTCCGCTCGCGCGTCTGTGACGACGGACCAGGCCCGGCGGCGACCGACTTTCCGGCCGTCTGCCACGGGTCACCCCCCGGCCCGAACTGTTCGGTCGCATTGCCCAACCCGCTCGGTGTCGACCTGCCGGCCCACGGCGCGGCCACATACCCGGTGCCCCGATCACCGCCGACTTCTCCCGGCGGTGTCCAGTTCCCGGCCTCGCTGCCATCCGGACGTCCGCCGGGTGTCGGCTCTTCATCTGCCACCGGATCGTCCGACGTACCGGAGGGACCGCTGCCCTGGATTGTCTGCGGGTATTCCGACGCCCCATCCGCCGGCCGGGCCGATTGCGACGTTCCGGCGACCGTTCGGCGGGCCTTGGCGGCAGTCCAGGCGCGCATCCCCACATCGTTGACCATCACTTGCCAGTCCTTCGGCTGCGGCACGCTCGTACTGTGTACTGCCCTCTGCACCGCCCAGTACGCATTCATGAACAGGACCTTCTCGAGGACCTGACGCCTGGACCTTCTCTGTTGCCCCCACACACCGAACTTCTCATGCGGTTGTGGCTCCCAGAGACCGAAGTTCTCGGCCAGTTCGACGTTGAACGCGGTTTCGAGATCGGTTCCGGACAGACCCGGATTCTTCCCGACGAAGTCGTCCAACAGCATCGGAATTATCGCGCCGGAATTGCCTCCGGCACCGGCGGCCCAATATGCCGCACCGAGCTGAGGGAGCAGCACGTCACTGATCGACGTGGAATCGGTAAGCCACTCCTCGTTCCGGAATAGGTACTCGTTCAGCAGGATATAACTGCGATACTGTTTCCAGCTCTCCCCCGAGCGAACCCAACTGTGGTAGGCGATGCCCTGTCCAGTTCTGTGCGCGCGTCGGCCCAGAGCGCCGATAAGGTAAAGCCCACCGAAACCAAGCCCGGCGGCATGGTCAAGCAGGACCAGGCCCGGAGTGATGACCAAGGCCAAGGGCGCCATCAAGGCCCAATAGGCCAGAGTCGGCCAGCTGTAATCGGGCAACATTCTGACGGTTTTTCCAGCACCAGACATCTTCTTGGTCCAGATGCCCGTCAGATGCAGATCCCGCACAGCGGATCGCATCTGGACCAGCACCAGCGCAGCCTCGCTCACCCTGTCCGAGTTGTAGCGGCTGTCGGTCAATCCGAACCACACACCGCAATTGCGCTCGATCCACCGCGAAATCTCACGCGGTGTCATCGTCCGGAACATCTCGGCGAGCGACTCGCCCGGCTGTCCCGGCACCTCGACATCGGCCTTCTCCGTTGCGGATCCGTCCTCTCTGCCTGCCGCGGGCCTACCACCGTCGTCGGCCGGGTCCCACCATGCCAGGTCCAGCCTGCCGATCAGCTCCGGCCGCAAGTGGCCGAGCGATCGCACCCAGCGGTAGTCCAGTATCGCCGTCCGCCGGTCAGTGGAAATTGACACATCGGCGGCCATGCTGTGCGACACCGCCCGCCGATGCTTGTCGGCCAGCGGATGCTTCACCCTGATCTCCACCACGAGATGTCTGGTCGACGACAGGGGAGCCCCTCGGCCGCGAGACACTGTGATGGACTCGATCTCGGCGCCGTCGAACTCGGTGAGCACCCGGTGCAGCTGCCTCCCGATCCTCGCGGGAGCGTGGTGCACCCGCCTCAGCGCCTCTGTGACCTCGGGCGACGTGTGCTCGCCTGCCACCAGCACGCGGGACTTCAACGTCCAGGTGGTGGACCGCTCACCCGGCTCGACCGACCACCCGGCGTCCTGCAGCGGCCGCAGGTCCTGCTCCGAACGCCCGGTGGGAGCGGCGCCCGCGTTCCGGCTCGGATCCGGCACACGAGTGGATCGGCGCCCGCGTGGCAGTGCCGACATGACCGGACGCTCGGCCGGTTCGGTCACGCCCCGGCCCGATCCCCGCAACCGAGCGACGAGGGCCGCACCCACGGGCAGGGACACAAGACCGAGGACCACTATCGGGAAAGGCGTTCCCGAAACCAGTGCGGCAGCACCAGCCGCGGCCGCCCCGATGTACCCAACCATCCCCACAGTTGTCTTGCCGGCCTCGTTGTCGCGGCTACCAGGCTCATGACCATTCGGATGCGAGCCGTCAAGACGACGGTCGGCGGCCGCCCGGCGCCAATCCGGATACACGGCGACCAAAGCCTCTTCGAGCTGGCCCGACAACTCCGGCGTCATGCCGGTATCGGCCCGCAACTTACGGAAATACTTCCGCGCCGACCCCACGCCTTGTATCAACTGCTCGATCGGCACATCCCGGCCCAACTGTGCACCGATCCGTCCCACCACAGCCACCAACGCTTCGACCCGATCCCGGATGCCTTCGTCGGAGCGGTCGGACAAATCCACCGAGCCACGGAATCCGCTGGAGGTCTGCCGGGCGCCGCCGAGCGAGCGACCCAGGCGCGCAGAACGTGCGGCCGACCGCTCGGACCTACCCGGCCGAAGGGCTAGATACTCGTCGTCGGCCTGGAGGAACGGCTCGATGAAGTCCCACCGAAGCGCCTCGACGACAGCCTGATCCATCCCCTCCCGCTGCATTCTCGCCAGCAGATCGGACACGTCGTATCGGCTGGTCAACCACCCCGCAAGCCGCATATCGACCAGTCGATGACGCAACCGCCGCCACAATTCGTCCCGCCGCAGCTCGGTCTCCTGCAGGATCAGCCAACGGTCCCGCTTACCGGTCCCGCGGCCACGGAGCGCCTTACGTAGCTGGCCAGTCCTGCCGACAGCGCTGGACATCGACTCCGGGGCGGCAGGCAGCAACTCGCCGCGGAACCACGGCCCACGGCGAACGGACCGGACCGGCGTGGGATCGGCTGCCCCCGTATGCGAGCCGTCCGCGCCTGCAAGCTCACCATCGTCGTGTGGCTGCTCGCTGGGGGTCCCCGCCACGGTGCCGGATACGTTGCCGTCCGGATCGCCGCTCGCCCCGTGGATCGGCTTGCGCGGATCCGGCCTCGGCCCCTTGGGCTGCGGTAAAGCAGTGAACACAGCCTCGCGGCCCTCGTCAGCATCGAAGGAGAACCGCGCCGCGAACGTCTGCCCATTACTCGGATACAGACCCCGGACCCGCACCCACCACTCCTGCGGCGAATGCGGACCACTCAACAGCTCGTCGAGCACCACCAATTCGCCACCAGCAGCAGTCACTATGAAGGCGTGCGAAGTCTGTGCACCCTCACGCAACACCACCGCGGTGTCTACATCCCCAGCCGCGAACTCGGCGAAAACCGCATCCAAATCCTCGATCCCGGTAACGGGCTCGACCCCGGCAACAGCCGGTACCCTTACCAGCCGTCTAGCAATCGCCGCCTCCAACGCCTTCAACGTCGGCTCGACCCCGCCCACCGGCTCCCGCACCAATCTCAGCCTGTGCATACGATCAGCGACATGAGTCACACACGCCCGCGAATCGGGCCGCAACTCACCGACACCGAGCCGCAGGAGCAGGCGTATTTCCGGCCCGTCGCGACCGAGACAGATCCTGTCCCCGTCCCGCAGAATAACCGGTTTCCCCGGTTCGATTTGTACATCGTTGACGAAGGTCCCGTTGGTGGAGTGATCGTCGCGAATCCATATTCGACGGCCGTCCTTGTCCATGCCGATGGTCGCGTGTTCACGGGAGACTTCCGAATACATTTGGAGCCGCGTCTGGAAAGGGCCGGTTTCCCGTCCGAGAGCGAATTCGACACCGGGCTCCAGCCGCAGGGTTGGACTGTCACTGTACACGGGCCAAACTAATTCTGCCCGCGGCGGGGCAGGGGCTTCAGTCGCCGGAATCGGCAGGTATATGCGCATTTCTGGCCCGTCGCGACCGAGACGGATCCTATCCCCGTCCCGCAGAATAACGGGTTTCCCCGGTTCGATCCGTATATCGTTGACGAAGGTGCCGTTGGTGGAGTGATTGTCTCGGATCCGGGCACGATCCTGGTCGTCGATCCCGATATCGGCGTGATTGCGAGAGACACGAGGGGCATCCAGCACAGCAGAGGGCAGTCCTGGATCGCCTTCGCGCCCGAGTCTGATCACGTTGCCGCGAGCCAACGCGATCGGTTCGGATGTCGCGCCGAACTCGAGCGTCGCCCGCGGCGGCTCGACCGATCCCGGCGGTCCGACCGATTCTGCCGGTGCAACCATTTCCGCCGGCGCGAGCGGCGGCGAATGTGATTCCGATTGTGGCCGATCGGGGAGGAATCCGATCGACAGCGTGGAACGACTGCCCAGTCCGACCCTGTCGGTCGGGCCGACCACTCGCACCTCGTCCGGCGCGAGTCGTTCACCATTGACGAATGTGCCTATTTTCGAACCATTATCGGCAATCCATACCCGGCCGTCGTGGAACACACCCGCCCTGAAATGTCTGCGGGACATTTGGCTGAAATACTGCACCATTCGTGCCATGCTGGCGCTACGGCCGATCATCACCTCACCGCCGGTAGTCACACCCACCAGATATGGTTCGCCCCAGTACGGGGTCGAGAAAGCCAGCTTTCCAGGCACTCGTTCGGCCTGCGGCGCGTCTACGCCTTCGGTGCCGATGAGATGCGACGGCATGTCGGGAGGAGAGCGACCGGGGTCGTGCAGAGTTCCATCGATCGGTCGCAACACACCGTCGTCGCCGATACTCTGCGCAATTACCCAGGCTTTGTCGACCGTGGGGTGGAGCCGAAGTTGCTGCCAGCGGCCGAGTTCCAGGGGCCCCACGAGCGGGTCGAACACGATGACGTCCTCACCCACCCTGGTCATCTCGATTCTGTAGGCAGCCGAGCCGTTGTCCAGCACGACCGTGTATGTATCGGCCACCGCGTCGGGGATGATGCCGCCGCGGTCGTCGCGTGCCACGCCGGCACGCAGATCGCTGATGAGCTGATCCACCGGGTCGGGGTGCTTCGCACCGGCGTCGACGACCGGCACCAGCCGTCCACCGATGCTGCCTTCGAGCGCTCGCCAGTCCAGTGGACCATCGGGTACGCGGAACACATCATCGGCACCGAGGTCGGTGAGCGTCCGATTGCCCCTCGGCAGGTTCCGACCATCGGGTCTGAGGTTCGCGAAAGGATCGGACAGCTCCGGGACATATCGGGAAACGTCGCGGCCGAGGCCGATTCGGGCCATCACCCGCAGCAGAGGGTTGGGCTGGCCGACTCGTGGGCGAGCTGGATGGTAAGCGCCCTCGACCGCCGCGAGATGCTCTCCGCCGTGCAGAGCAAGCGCCGTTCCTGGGTCCTCCCCGCGCGTGTAGGTGGTGTACATCGACACATCCTGCGGGGGCGTCGACGGCCCGTGCGTCCCGTCCGGATTGATCGTGTACAGAGTGTGGAGACCATCCTCGCCCAGCGCCGCATACCCAACCGCCGAGGCATGGTCGAACGTGATGACATCGTGGCCGCTCACCACTTGGAGTTCGATCCCCGCATCGGCAAGCGCTGAATCGATTCCGTGATTCGCCTGGTAGATGGCATCTCCGACGGCGATGTCGCGCCGCAGTAGCGGTCCACGCAGAGCATCGGCCTCGACGTTATGGTCGCCGGCGCCGCGCACCCAGGCAATGACGGCGACGTCCGCGCCCGGCTGCATGCGCTGCATCTCCTGGTAGAGCCGCTTGGCAGTCAACCAATTCGCGTGATAATCCATCGTCAGCATATTCGGTCCCACCGGAGTCACCAGGTAGATCCGTTTGGACGCGGTAGCCGCATTTCCGAAGCGGAAAGTTGCCTCTCCGGTGGCCGGATCGAGATCCCGGATAATGGCAGGCGATACCCCGACATCCATGGTCACACTGTGGATCAGCTGCGGGGTTCGGAAGAACTCCTTGATCTCCGCGGCGGTGAAGTTGCTACCGCTCTCGGCCTTGGCATTGAGCGCTCGCATGCGTTCCTTCAGGACTCGCAAGGATGCCTGTCCGGCGACATCGTCCGGAATGCCGAGAGCACGAGTGAGCAGTTCGGGATAGGTCCGCAACAGAGCGCGTTGGAGTCTGCTCAATTCGACGGCGGAGCCCTTAAGACGTTCGTGCGCAAGCTGTGCGAGTAGGTCTGCCGGGATCGAATCGTCGGTCAGGCCGCGCCACCAGGTCACTATGTTCAGCGCCTGGCTACGCCCGTTCGCGGCGAACTCTTCCGGGCTTACGTCGCCATCCAAATACGCCGATCGGTCCAGCGGCCGCAACAGTTCGACTGCCGAATCCACACTGCTGGAAAGGTTGTCATCGGCGCCGGGGAGTCGCCCGAGTGCGTGCACAGCAAGCTCGCGATCGAGCTCGTTCGGCGGATCGCCCTCTTCGAAGTCTCCCTCGAGTGGCCCGGGTGGCAGAAGGCCGTCGCCACCCCCTCCTGCATTGCCTTGGAGGTAGCGCAGTACCACCTCATCGATGAGGTCGACGAACGGATCTGGTTCCGGCGGCGGTGAGGGTGTGTCGTCACCTTCACCGTGCGCCCCTTCGTGTCGTGCGGTCATCAGCCGGTCCCCGAAGGACTGCACAGTCCCTTGCCACGGCAAGGGACCATCGATCGATGCCGGCCCTTCGGATTGGTCGCGCTGTGAAGAGGGATTGAAGCGGACCGCGACATACGACACGTGCTCGGCCGATCCATTGGCGGGATCCCGGTCTCGGTCCAGCGGTGCGGGCTCGCTGGGCGCCCTGTTCGACTCGCCGGAGCCCGCCTGCTGTGCATTGCGGCCCGATGGCGTCCCGATGGAATCAAGCTTCGGCTTCGCCTCGCTGCGTTCGGGGTCTCCTGCTACTGAACGGCGGACACGGATATCGCCGGTGCCGTTGCTCGAGTCCTGATGTTTGTTGAGGTCCGGCGGAGTCTTAGCTGGCGTTCCGATGGGCCTGCCGGTCGGGTCGACGATAATGGCGTGCCGGTTGGTGCCCGGAGTGTGACCGGTTTCGCCGGATGGCAGGAGACTCCATTCGCCCGTTTCAGGGTCCGATCGGTGCAACTCGCCAGCGGCGTACCTCACAACATAGACGTCGCCTCCTTCATAGCCGTGTCCGTCACCGGTGTAACGGACGTCGGCGACGAGCGCGGACGCGCCTGGACCAGCCGCCTGCAACTCTTGGGCGAGATCGGGGAATTTAAGCAGCGGTGTCGAGGACACCGCATCCACTCGGTGAGCAAGGGAGTTGGCTGCGATCTCCAGCTCACGCCGACTGGGGTTGTCGTTCATCAGAGCAGCGTCGAGAACGTCGTGATCGTACAAGTCGCGCAGCACCTGTGCCACCTTCTGTCCCGAGGCGAATCGGAAATCCTCGACTTGACGCGGCAGCTCCGGCAGACGGACCCTCAGAGTCGGGGTGACAACAGGATCCTTACCGGTGGTGATGAACTCGTGGATCGCCCACTGCGGGCTGCCGACCATGCCGAGACTGCCGTTGACTTCAACGGCGTGAAAGCCAACGCCGACCGCCTCACCCGGGTCGAGCTGCTGCTTTGCGCGACGATCACTGAACGCATACGCGGGCAGCAGACCCCGCCATTCTTCGAACGAAAGCTGTACTAACGGTGGGATTTTCTCGCCGAGTTCGTTGACGATCGGCTTCACAAGCTCGTTCCAAGTGCGCCACAACATGGCTTCCAGCTCCTGGCGATACCGCAACCGCACGAAATTGTCTATGGCGTGCGCGAATTCGTGTACGACGTCGTCGTAGTAGCCGTGCCCGGTGCCAGTCGCAAGGAAACCACTGAGCGCGCTGTCCTTGGTCTGCAGGCGGGTCTCGTGCGGATGCTCAGCGTGCCAAAGGGAGACGGTAATCCTATTGGTGTAGGTGGCTCCCTCCGCGGTGTAAGAACGGGCGTGCACTTCGGGACGATACTCGAAGGTAAAATGAAGTTCCCGAATATCGGTCTTGCCGGGATACTTCGTATGCATCTCGTGCATGGCCAAGAGGCTTTCCTTTAAAGCCTCGACCGACACTTCGGGATAATCCCAGCCGGTCACCTTCAATTCCGGGTGCTGCCTCATGAATTCCTTGACGAGGCTGGACTTTTCTTTCGCTTCAGGAGTGAGTCCATCGCGTGCGCGTTGCTCCTCCGGGGTGCGTACTGCGTGGCGCTCCGCCTCAGCGAAGCCGGCCATCATCGACTGATAGTCGTTGGTGTCCCAGAAATACCCACCCCGGTAGGCGACCTTCTGCCACAGCTCCATAATGCGGGCACGGGGGATCCTATGCTCTTCTTTCCACTCCACACCATGCGGTGTTTGCGTCACGAATAGAGCCGCGTATTCGCTGTCCATTCCTGTCGCCGCATGAAAGAGGCCGAGCATTACGCCTTCGGTGGAGTCAAGTGGAGGTTTGGGCTTCGTCAATTCCCCGAAGAGGACGCCATCGATGGCGTGTATATGGGTAGTAGGCACGCCCATCGTTTGCTGAACTTTTGCCCAATGCAAATGGGCTGCCAGGTTGTCCGGGTCCGCAAACTCTTGACGCATATAGGTGCGGCCGCTGCTCGGGAAATACGCGACCTCGAGCGTCATCCCAGGTAACGGAGAGCCGAGGTCTTGCACGACCGCTTCCTCACCAGACCGGATCGCTGATTCCAACTGTTCGCGGAACTCCTCTAACGAACCGGCTCGCGGTTGCTCCAACGGGGACAGTTGTTGCTTATTGTCTCGACGGCCGAAAATGCGTATGTCGTCGGCTATATTCAGTCCCTGGGCGAGTTCAGCCAGCTCCTCGGGCTCCGTATGCGGCGCAGTAGACGATGATTCCGGAGCCCGGTCACGCAGCGAAGCCAGCCTGATCAGCAACCGGTTGAAGGCCTCGGACGCCGCGACTCGTTCCTCGACGAGACGCTGTAGATCCTTCAGATCGGTCAACAACGACTCGGCGGCATCCTGACCGTGCTCAGCGACGGCTGCGGCGATCCGGCGGCGGAACTCACTGGGGTTCTCGCGCACGACATCCGTGTCCTGGTCGGTGAGACCGAGAGCCGGGATCAGTGGCTCGATCAGGCCGCTGTAATACGCCGACGCCCGTTCGAGCGCCGTGTTGAGCAAACCGATGAGCAGGATCAGTGTATCGCGGTCTGCTGTCTCGAGGCTCAGATTCTCGACCGCCGCGACCTGACCACGCCACGCACCGTCGAGCATGGAATCCTGCAACATATCCACGGCGAGGTCGGCGGCGAACTTATCCGCCGCAGACTGCCGTCGCTCGTTGGTGTTCTGCCCGTATCGGCCGAAATCGTGAGCTGGGTCGCGGTAGCCGTCGTTGGGCGCGGAGCGGCCCACCCCCCCTCTGCGTTCGGGTCGGCCCAGTCCCTCCGACCGCCGCCCACTGGGCGAAGACGGCTCGGATGCGGGCCCGGTGGCCTGTTGTTCCAAACCAGGCCCGTGGCGGTGGGTGACGGCGCTCAGGAAAAGCTCGGCGACGACGGGGTCGGCACCCAGATCCATTGCCGTATCGGCCAGGCTGCGCGCCACCTCAACGGTAACCGTCTGGCCGTTTTCGATGTCCGCAATGGTCTCCGGTTCGACGCCTGCGATAACCGCCACCTCGTCCCGCGACAAATCGGCACTGTATCGCAGCACTCTCAGCAGGAGGTCAGGGTTGTACGCGCCGTGATCCCCGGTCCGATGGCCGGTCACGACGAACGTGAAATCCGCTGCGATGTCGGCAGAAGCGATGCCCGCCGCATCCGTCCACCGCTGAATATCCTCGCGGAGCGCATCTGTCCCGGATACACCGCTGTCCGCAGAGCCGATCATCTGCAGGCCGTGTTCACCTCGCGATACCGCGTAGGTTGATCGGAGGCCAACCGCAGCAGCCCACTCCGACTGGGTCTTTCGGGCACCGCGGCGCAGGGTTCGCGCAAGAATTGCATAGACATAATGGTGGTCTCGGCCGACTTCCGGCATCGGACCATACTCGGGAGCCGCTTTCTTCGCGGCTGCGCGCATATATTTCGCAACCGCATCGCGATCAGCGTTGTGCCGACGCGCCCACGCAGCCAGTTCCTTCGACCGGTTGAACTCAGGCAGAAGATCAACACGAAGCCATTGCCGGATGTCGTTCACCCGGAATCCGGTCTCAACCGCAACGTCTTGCGGGCTCAGACCCGTGCTGGCGATCATTGCGCCGAAGAGGGTCTTGGCCTTGCCGCCCGAGTCTCCGACCGGTGAAGTGCCGGACGGTGCTGAACTAGTCTCCGGGCCGGTCCAATTCGACGACCCGTCCGGTTGCCCTTCGGATTCCGACGCCGCGGCCACGCCAATGGACGCAGCATGGCCTCGCCCCGTTACGACTCGCCGCCGCTTGGTCTGTGATGTCGGGCCTGGCTGTTCGCGACCGGTGAACTCGCCCACACCCGCTCGTCTGCTGTCGTTGACAACGAACACATGGTTGCCGGCAGCCATCTTGACGCGCATATCCTGCTCGTTGGCCAACCCGATCCGGTGCGCGGCAGCGATATCGGGGTTGTTCTGGAGCGCCCAGATCATCGACACCCAGCGGACGACCCACAGCATGTCCGGATTCAGCTCTATCTCGATGCGCGACGAATCGACGGACACCGTGATACCTACAGTCTCGAGCATCTTGAAGGCACCGTGCACAGCGTTGTCGGGCGGCAAGCCTGCCTGGAAGGTGTCGTCGTTCCGACGGTCCGGATTGGTGCGGAACCGGACGACCAGCACCGAGCGGCCACCGGCATCCAGCCACTCATAGTCCACCTCTGGGATCGAACCGAGGAGCCGGGCAACGGCGGCCCGTTGCTCGGCGCCCCCGGGGAGCAAAATCCGGAGGGCGAACAGGTTCTTCTCCAACGAGACCGCCATATCCATCGGCAGTTCCGCGGACGGAGCGTCGGTACTGGCCAGCGCGAGAGCAGCGAAGAGAGGCACAAGCCGCTCGGCCTCCTGAGAAGCCCCCTGCTGGAACCTGCCCAGCTCGAACGCCGCCTCCCGCGCCTCCAGAGCGATCTTGTCGAATTCACCCACCCGGAACCGCAGGCGGGTGGACAACCCGACCCCGGGAACCCACTGATCTCTGCTCGCGGAACCGTGGTACCGAACATTCCACAGCTCGGTCGCTCGCAGATGCCAATACTTCAGTGTCACAGTCCGCCGGTCTCCGGAGACCTCAGTGATGAGAGCCGCGTTATTACGCACGAGCCTCAGAGTCGCGTCGGTCATCGGGTGCTTGAACACGATCGTCACTGTGGAATGCGGTATCTCCGGCAGCGCTGACGGGCTGGCGACGATGCTCTTTATTATATCGCCGCGTTCGAGTCCGAGGAACATACTGTAGAGCTGATGCCCCATCACCGCGGGAATGTGGCTGAGCCGAGTCAGCGCCGCCGCCACCTCCAGCGCAGCATACTGGCTTGCCACCAGCGGATCGGGCGTCAAACTGTAGTATCCCCGCGGTCCATCCCATTTCGCCCACCCGGCGCGCCGCAACGTCCGCCAGTCCTGCTCCGGGCGCGCGGTAGCATCGACATCCCACAACAGCGTCCATCCGGAATACAGCTGATTTCCAGCCGCGCCGCCCAACCGCCTCGTAGCTTTAGTTCCACGGCGGCCCAATACGTTCCGCATCCGGCGAGCAACCCATTCGGCGGCGGGAACCAGCCCGAAGGTGGCCATCGCGACCGTCGTCGAACCCTCTTCCGAGCCCCGCTGAAGCCGACGCAAGGATTTGACCTTCTCGTTGGCTTCGCGCAATTGTGCCTGCAGGCCCTCGATCTCGGTCCGGGGTGCGGGCTCGTCCTCACCGGAAACACCGGATGCGAGTTGAGCCTGCAGTTCCCGCAACCTCGCCGCGAGCTGCCTGCCGTCGGTGATCGCCTCGCTGAGCAATTGCCGCGTCGAGTGGCCCTCCTCATCACCCATCACATCGGTCGCACCGCGCTGTACGGAGAACCCGTCCGGACGCCACTCGTCGCGGTACGAATCCACCAGCAGCCGAAGGCTTCCAGCGGTAACGGGGTCCAGGCTATCGGCGTCGTCGAGCAGCTGATAGAGATCCCTCGGCGATGATCCCCGCTGGTCGACCGACAGTCCGAATTCGCGCAGTATCACCGCGATCAGTTCGTAATGCCCGGCCAGGGTGCCCTCGGCGGGATCGTCGGTGGCGGAGATCGCTGTGGTTACGACACGACGCAACTCCTGCTGGACCGAGCGCAGGGCGGACAACCGAGACCACAACTGCGGCCACTCCTCGGCGGCGACATCGCGTTCAGCGAATCGCGCACGAATCTGCGCGATTTCGCGGGAGAGGTGATCGAGAGCAGCCTCGGCACCGGCACGGGCCGCAGCACCGACCGGCTGCGGAACGGGCCGGACGGCAGGCGTCTCATGCAACAGGTAGTCGGTGTAAATGTACGGGTCGGCCAGCTGCGTCCGAATCACTCCGATGAACGCCGCGATCCGCTCGAGGCCTTGTCTCTGCACGGAATCGCGTTCGTCTTCGAGGCGGTGCTTCACAGCCTTCTGCATGTGCGACATGCCTTCATCGATCGTTGTCGGCTGCACGACGATGCCGCCCAGTTCGATCCCATGATCGACGGCATACCGTTGCAGCCATGCGACCAGCTCGACGATCACTGCTCGCAAGGTAGTGCGCCGAGCCCGCAGATCCAGCACAGTGGGTGCTGGGCGACGACTGTCCTGCTCGACGAGGGCAGCATGGATCCCTCGAAGAAGGAGCACATCGGCCGATGCGAACGGCCCCATGAAGATTCGTCCCCAGATCTCGATCAACGCCCCGAGCACATCCGCGTTTCCGCCCGCCGACTCGAGGAGCGCGGGAACATCCAGAAGACGGGCGAACGAAGTCGGCTGAGTCTGCTCGTCCGGCTCCGCGACATCGGCTGACTCCGAGTCGATTTCGTCACCGAGCAACGCGAGCCAGGATGGCCAACTCGGCACGGGCGCCGCTGAGGCGCCCCGGGCGCCGAACGGATCGGTGTGCACGTGATGCGCACCCATTCTGTGCAGATGCGCTCGCGCGAACCGGGTTTCATCCTTCCGGAACTCTGCGGGCACGAATTCCGGGTCGATCAGCACGGCCAGCACCGCTGACCTCACATCGAAAATCTTCCGGAAGCTGAACATCACGGTCCCGAGCCGGGCCTCCAAGGCCATGGTGACCCGCGCGCTCCGGTCCCCGCCTTCGGCTGCAGCAACGACATCGCCCCGAGCCGTCTTACCATAGGCTGCCCACAGCACCCGCAACTGCTTGCTGTCCTCCATGTTCCTCTGAACGCCCCCCGGACGACGATTCACTTCCTCGTAGAACTGGATGAGCTCGACGACCCGTTGCTGTCGGGACAGCCATGGGTCGGGCTTGGCGGGAGGCATCCGAACATCTTCTGCCTCTAATGTTTTCACCGCGGCAAGCAACCACTGGTAGACGCCGAACATGTCCAACTCGGCGTTCAAGTACGACCGACCGGCTTCGTCCCACCGGCCGACCGCCTTATGCCGCCGAGCCGGATCGGCCAGCAATGTGGCGAGGTCAGCGTCCGGGCCCAACTCCTCGACGACCCTGTCGATCACACGCTGTACAGCTTGCTCGAGGCTGCGCAACGCCGCCCGATCGATCACCGCAGCGCGCGCCGTCTCGGCCGCGCTCCCCCGCGGCGAATCTACGTGCCGTATCACGCCCTGCCACGCCGTCGCGAACGATTCCAGCAACAGTTCTCGAACCGCGGCCACGTCCCACGCATCCCGTTCGCCGTTCTCGGATTCGTCGAGTTTGCGCCGCAGGATGGCCGGCCAGGATCCGAGCGGATGGTCTTGTACATCAGTGGGGTCGACACCGAGCTTTAGCAGGAACGACATCAGTCGCTCGACCTGGCTCGCTAATCCGTCGGGCACCGTCGTCCGGCGCAACTGACCGGTCTCCTGCAACTGCGCTTCGATGTAACGGTAGAGCAGGGTCTGACCCACAACCTGGGCGGCAACCGCATGACTGCCGTCTGCCTGCAGACCCGCCAGCGCATTCCGGAGTGAATCGGAGGTGATCGCGTCGTCCTCACCCAATTCGACCGTCCCACCCAACCGGACGACCCACGCCATTGTCCGTGCCTGGAGATTCCGCGCCCGACCCACCGCCGACTGGGCGCGGCTGGAACTTCCGACCGCGGCAAGAATCCCATCGGGCACCGCCGGCGGCCCGGCACGAGACGGCGCGGATTCCAACCACATCTCGCTGAGATAGTTCCACATCGCGAGGAGGGCGCGATCGCCGACCCGACCCGATTCATGCAACTGAACGAGGAACTCCTCCAACGCAATCGGATCGTCGAGCAACGCATCGGCTCGCTCGCCCGCCTCGGCGGAAAGCAGATCGATGGCATCCCGACCTGTCCGACCAAACGACCCGAACCGGATAGATCCCCGCTCCATCTCATCGCCCTCGGGCAACAGGCCATTCTGCCGACCAGCATCGAGGACGCCATTTACCCCATCGACCATCGCCCGCCAAGTCCGTCGCCGCCGACCGAACGAGGTCGATGCGGCGATGGCATCCCGTTCAACAGGCTCTGCAGCTTCGGCAGTCGACCGATCACTCCCCAAGGCCGGACTTGCCTGAGATTCGGGCGCGGCGGGCAGCTGCGGCGAATCCTGGCCCTCTGATTCGACCTCTGGGGTCAGGATCCGTGCGGTCAATTGCGCCGCGGCCATCTCGAAGCGGGCCGCGGTCCCTTCCTCCATGCGGACAGACAATTCGACGATCAGCGCACGGTCCACCACCTCGCGGGACACGCCGTCGCGCCGCATCTGGGTGATCATCATGTCTATGCCGTCGTCATCGCCGACTCGTGCAAAGTTCTCCAGGCGCGCAAGGATCTCGTCCGCGGCGTGACCGAGGATACGCAACTGCTCGAGCGCTCCATCGATCTGCTCGCGGTAGGTGGCCCAGGCGTCGTCCTCGGCCGCGCTTACCCTGCGCACCATGTCACGGAGTGCGACCGCGTCGATATTGTGAGCACGTCTGCTCCTGACGGCTGAACGCAGGCTCTCCTCGAGGGAACCGTCTACCGCGATCAGCGCGGCAACGTCTCGGAACCATTGCTCGACGCTGTGGCCGAAAAAGTTGAAGCCGATCCAGTCGAGCGCCTGATTGCCGGCGAAGGCCAACCGGTCTTCCAGATCTGCGACGCCCGCGAGCTCCTCCCGCATCGCCGCCTCATACAGCCGCAGAATCTCGGTCTTCTCGGGCTCGTGATTCGACCGGACTGCACGCATCGCTGCGCGCAGTTGCGTCAGTTCCGAGAGAAGTTCGGTGTGCTCCCCGACCGGCTTCAGCGCGATCTCGCCGGACACCTCCCACCCGAATGCGGTGAGACCGTCGTTGAATTCTTCCCATGTCCGCGGAACCTCGGCATTCCAGCCGGCTGTTGCGACTCGGCCGTCTGGATCGACGCAGTAGGTAAGGGTGTGGGATTCTTCCTTTTCGAAATCGTAGCTGTGCTCGATAGTGAGCTGCGAGCCGGCGAACTTGCTCGTGATCGCCGAGTTTATCATGTCAGGAATTGCAGCAAAGGCGGGATCGGTGAAATTCGGGTTTCTATATTTGACATCGGCCGTTACGTATCCGTCGTCACGACGATAATACGAGATACGAGCTTTCACGCCATTGACAGTAATGGAATTGCCGGACTTCCCGACTGCAGCCACCAATTGGGCGACATCCGCCGTTCGCCGCTCGATCGCTCGCAACACGAGGACGCCGTCCTCGATACCACCGTCGGTGATCAGTCCGGCTACAGTGCGTGCTTGACTCAAGGCAATCACCGCGGGAATGTCGGGCCGATCCACAACCTCGATCCACCCGATCTCGGCAGACACGTCCTCCGTCTCGTGGCTCACGCCAGCCACGTCCCGCCGCACCGCCAACGCAGGGTCCGCACCCACCCGGCCGCCTCCGACACGGACCACGGTGTAATGCAAACCGAAGGGGGCAGTCTGGGGGAACGCCTCATACAGCTCGACATCGTAGCCGTAGGCGGCCAGCTCCTCGTAGACGTCCGGAGAGTCGCGGCGGAACTCCTCGAGTGCGTCTCGCTGGCGGTTCTCGGTCGCGATCACTCCAAGGGTCCGCCGAGCCCTGTGCAGCAAAACATGATTGCTGAGCCGCACCCAGCCGGGCGTGGTCCGTCGTATCATCCGCGAACCGTGCAGGGACGCTGCCGCGTTTCGAATCTCCGTGGTCACCGTGCTCTCAGTCCCGGCTCGCGCCAGAATCGATCGGGCCCGGTCGAATTCGTCCCGCCGCCGCTCGACCTTCTCACTCAGTTGGTCGATGAGAGCCTTGCGCGGACGCCGCCAGAGGGGCCTGGACCTCAGCCGCTCGAGCGTGGTCTGCCACCCGCGCCAATCCAGCCGGTCCGGCCGATCCGCACCGAGTCGCTCGGCCAATTCATAGAGCTCGATTTCATCATTGCTGAGCACCGGCAGCCCGAAGATCGCACGGACCCACGGGTCCTCTGGTCTCTGCCAGTCCCACCCGTGCGCCATTATATACAGGAAGCTCTCCGCGAGAGCTTCCCGCACATCGGTATCGCCGTAAACCGACTGCTGTGCTTGCCACAGGTCCTCGATGTCGATTACGCCCGACTCGACCAACGCCTGCACGGCGCTCGCCTCGACCGGTTCACGCAGCGTGCCCCGCTCGATGAGTCCCTTGAACAGACTTCCCGCCAGCTGGTTCAAGATTCCCGCGTCGGCTAGCTTCTGTACGAAACCACTCTCGACCAGTTTCCGGAAGAATCCTGTGTCGCGCAGCGCCGATTTCGTCGCTTCCATATAATCGGGCGCCCGCACCTCGGTTTCGGTGGTGACGTCGAAAAAGTTTCCCGGGTACACGGCGCCGCTCGCGGCAGAAGCGCGGTGCCCGATCTCGTGCAGGATGACATCGACCAGCGGGTCACCGGTGCCCCTGCGGTGCAAACCGGTCTCGATACTGTATTCATAGCCTGCTACGGCACCGTCCCAGTCGGTAACCCATAGATCGCTGATCGTCACGATGACATCCATCGACCCATCCGGATTCGGAATAAACCGAGCCCCTGCAAGGTCGTCGTCGCCGACGATGGGGCCGATACGCATCCGCGATACCCGCAAATTCGGAAACCGGTCGTCCAGCATCTCGACCGCATGCTGGAACGCCTGCAGAATGGATAACGGCACGTCCCAGTTCAGCACCCCGTCCAGCAGCGTGCCGTAACGGAGATCCACCCAATCCATGATTTCCCGCTTGTCGGCTTGAAGCACGGGATCGGGCCTCGCATTACGGCTGTTCAACTGATATTCGCGACCGTACACCGAGTCCAGTAGCTGACGAAGCCGCAGGATCTGACCTTCCCGCTCTTTACGTTCGGCCTTATCGGACACACCCCAGAGCCATGCCGCTTTCAGCTGATCAATCTTCGCCAGCACCTCACCACGACTCGGAGCCGCAGAGGGTCGCTCGCGACCTTCCAACGCAGCTCGGCCGAGCTCAAGGTCAGATTCGATCGCTTCTATCCGGGAAGCAAACCTGTCCGTGATGGCGGCACGCGATGCAGTTGCCATCTCGCGCGCCGACACCCCACTTTTCCCGGGCTGCTGCAGTTCCCCCAGAACTTGCTCGGCGGCATCGGCCTGCACCGCGCGGGCCAAGATCCGCCGCAGCATGACCAGACGGTCGGGAGCCACGCCGCCCTCCATCGCCAGTGCCGTCAACATATCCTGGCCGGAAGCCTGATCCATCAGCTGCCCCGACAGCTCCCAGAACACCGACTCCTCCACCACCTCCGGAATAAGCGCATCGTATAACGCCGTCAACGCGGCAACGGCCTCGGCCGAAACCTCCTCGAGGACATCATCGAACCCCTCCAAAGAATCCGAAGCGAGCGGTATGAGTGGATGGACCTCCGCGGCCGGGAAGATCTCGCCGTCTCCTGCGTTGTCTGTTGCGCGCTCATCCGGTTCTGTACCAGCTCGTGGATCCGTCGATTCGATCTGACCAGCGCTCCCACGCTGTCCCGGCGTCTCCTCATCCGGGCTGGCGCGCAGCTCATCATCACGATCGGCCGCTCCACGCCCGCCGCGCGGGTCATCAGCGGTGCCATCGTCGTGTGGCTGTTCGCCGGGGTCGCTCGCCGAGTTGCCGATGACTACGTTGTGAGTCTCGGAGGAGCGGGTGGACGGCAGCAGGCGCCGGAGGCGCGATCGGCGGCGCCCTACCGCGATCTTGTGATCGGTGTCGCGGAGTTCCCGCTGCAGGGCCGCGATGGCGTCGTCTCGGCGTGCGAGTTCGCCCTCGGAAACACCGGCTGTGGTTTCGGCTTGTATCGCCCTCAACGCGATCGAGGTCACCTGGCGCTGTCTGGCCAGCTCCGGAAGTGATTCCAAGTGTCGCCCGATGGATCTGCGGCCCCTCGGCTCACTCGTCGTGGCAGGACTACCGGCCCCCTCTATTGCCGCACGGACGCGGGCCTCCACAATTGCGTTATACCTCGCCAGAACCTTGTGGTACACGATGTCCTCAACCAGCGTGAGTGGGAGTTTCGGGTGCTGGTGCCGAACCGCGACAAACGATTCTGCAAAAATCTCATGACAGTTGAAAGCATGCTCGCCATACCGAGTCCCACCATATTTACTGAGCTGAGTGCGGCACCAAGACCAGAACAGAGAGGCGCGTTCTTTGTCGGACAGACCGGACAGACCGGCGGGTTGAGTTTTCACGAACTCCAGATAAAGCGCGTCGGTAATTTCCTGCCAGATTTCTCCCGAAACTTTCTCGAGTGCTTCCTTGCGAGCCTTCCCACGTGCGTTCGAGACAGTAGCCGACAGGACAAAGCCGAACACCTCGTGACCGATTTCATGCAGAGCTATAGCATACTCCCGATCAGACTCTGTTCCGCGAGTAAAGCCAGTCGTCATCGAAGATTTCGAATCAGACAGGAAATCTGCGTCCTTGAATAGCGCCCCACGCAACCTCATAACACCCGTTTCCATCTTATGATCTCCGGCAGCTTCCCGCGTAAGAAGCCGCCTGGCGGCGCGAGCTTCAGGTAGACCATGCACCGGGAAATCGGGAGACGTTTCCAGCAGTGCCCGCGCGACGCCGAGCACTCGTGCCCGGTCGAATTTCCGGTTACGGAAACGGAACTCCACTCCCATCCGGTACAACACCGCGGTCACCTCGGCGACCGACCAGTTGGCGAGGACATCCTTCCAGGTCGGCCCCGCGACCGACGGTCGAGGCTCAGCCGGCTGTGCCGAAGTAACAGTCTCGATGAGGGCGGCAAGCGCAGCCATATATCGCTGGCCGGAATCTTCGACAGCGGACCCGGAAGCACCGCGCGTATCGACCGCATCGCTTCCACGCACGATTTCCCGGATCGTTTCCTCGAGTACAAATGCCAGCCACCGCTCGACCACTATCGTGAACAGCCCCGTCGGACGCCGGGAGATCCCTTCCAGCCGCTCCAGTTTCTGCAGAATCGGACCTACATCCAAATCGATCAGATCTTCCGGCGCGCCCTCCTCCCGCCTCCCGAGATCAAGCAGAACATCTCCGGACCTACCGGTAACCAGCCTACCCAACCCCAGAAAATACGGACCGACCAGTTTCCACAGCGGCGGAGGACTATCGGCGTCGTAGGCGACTATTATCTGCTCCCAGCCTTCTTCCCTGGTATCCACCACCTGCGCCCGGAGCACCGAATACTTCTTCGCGTCGTAGGTGACTATTATCTGCGGCCAGCCTTGTTCCCTGAAATGCGCCACCCGCGCCCGGAGCACCGCATACCTCTCCGCCAGCCGCTCTACCTGCGCCACCACCATCGCCAACTGATCGGCGGACAGCTCCAGGCGCGACATACCATCCACCACTCGTTGCTCCACCCGCACCGGCGTCCGCAACAACGCCGGATCATCACCCATCACACGGGCCGCAACCCGCGCTCCATGAAGACCCTCGGTAGTGGAATCAGAATCCCCGGATTCTTCCGGCTCGTTCGGTACCTCACCGTCCTCGTCGGCCTGAGACGGGGCATTTTGTTCATTGTCGTGGTCGACGATGCCCTTTCTGGCCTGGCCGAGGAGGTCAGTGGTCATGCGATAACGAACGATGGCATCAAAGAGCGCGGTGGGCTCGGTGTCGAACCCGCCGATCCGCCGCTGGATGTAGTCGAACGCCCCATCACCGTCGAGTGCCAGGCTCGGGACGTAGTCGGCCAGCCCGAAACCTGCTGCCACTTCACGCAAGTGCGTGAGATCCTGCAACCATTCGACCGACCGTTGCACGTATTCGAGCACCAGCGGGGTGCGCGGGGTCGGATCCCCCCTCCACGTCGCGGCGTAATCGCTGAACCAGCGGATCCGCGCAGCCACCTCGTGGAAAGCTGACACCGCCCCGCGCACGGCGAGGAATTCCTCGTCCGAGAAACCTTCGACGGAGGACTGTCGTTGATGGAAATCGGCGAGCGCGACGGAGAACATCGTCGGTGTCACGAAGACGCTCAGATCATCCTGCCACCGCCCCGCTACCCGTACGACGGTCTCCCATGCACGCCCGTACTCGGCAACCAACTGACCGTAGGTAGCTTGCAAGGCCAGTGGCAAATCCAATTGCGCCGGAGGCGTATTCACCAGCGCAGCCGCCGCGAGATCGGCGCGTTCGCCCTCATCGTTGTGCACTACTGGCTCGGGAGACTGAGTCAGCTCCTCCTCAGCATCCGACTCGGCACGAACAGCGGCCAACACGGCGTCCGCAAATTCGACAGCGGAGACCCCCCGCTTCAACGCATCGACCGCGTACGCCGGGTGGGCCGGATCCTCCGGGGTGTAGTACTCGACATGAACGGCTGCTTCCGGCCCGATTTCGGCCGAATTGATCCCGAGTTCGCCGTCCTGCTCTGTGAGACTGTAGCGGCTGAGCAGACGCAGCCATTCGTCGAGCGGGACGTGCACCAAGCCGCGCGCAACCAGGTTCTCGTGCGTCTCCTTCATCATGTCCAGAGTGATGTTGACACCGAAGAGATGGTTGATCTCGTGTTTCATCAGGGCCTCGAACAACTGGTCGAGCGGCCCTACGTTACGGAATCCCCGTTCGTTTGCCATTTCCCAGCGGAACCGCTCCGCACCCCTGCGGGTAGCGATCCACTCATTGAGATGGATATCGCAGTCGGCAAGCGGCCCCTCCTTGCCGTAGTCCGCAATGCTGATTTTTCTCACCACGCCACGCCGGTCCGGAATAGGTCGCCCCGCGCTGTCGGAAAGCTCCTTATCGGCCTTCCCGATGAATCGCTCGACGACGATGAACGGGTACTTCTCGTCGTCGAACCCGACGACCTCGATACCGTGTTTGGCCTCGAACGCCGCAATATAGTCGGCCTTGGCCGCTTGCTCGGCAGCGACACCCTCTTCCTCCTCCCGCAACATCGCCGCCGTGCGGGCCACAGGAAGGTCCCTGCCAGTATCTTCGGAACCAGCGTCGGCGCGGCCCAACAACAGTTCCGGAACGAGTTCGCGCACCGCGATCGGCAGCCTCGTGTCGGGGTCCAGTACCTCCACGCGCAGCGTCGGTTTCGTCAGCATCCCCCTCCGCCAGGCAATCGTCAGTACCACCTGTCCATGCCTGGCCGAATGCGAAGGACCGAACGCTTCCCCGAACACCTCGGACAACAACGGCTCCGCCTGCGGCTCCCACCGCGTGACAACCTGATTCCGCTCGACATCGCTGTACCGCTCGGAGGTGCTGTAACGCACAGCACCGTCGACCGCAGCTCGCGCGACCGAGAATGCCCCGTCCAGTTGCTCCCCTGCGCGCACCGGGAATTCCACCCGCAACACCCCCTGCCCTCCATGGACAAGGAAGGAGTGCCCGTCGATGACCAGGCCAGCGTCACCGCCGTCCAGCACAGCCCGGAACTCGTTGCCTTCCCGAGCACTGTCGACCGTCAACCGCAGCGACGTAGATCCCCGGGACTCCCCTAGGAACGCGGCGATTACGGAGTCCGCCATCGTCGCCGGATCCTGGACGGATGCCCCACGGCCGATCGTGAGGTCGTGGACCGGGTTCTCACCGATCCCGGCGGTAACCGGCACCGTCACACTGACCACGCCTGTCTCGTCGAACTCGAACGAGGCCGGGCCCAGCGAGCTGCCACGTACCTGGCCCCGCAGAGCCCGGTCGTCGCGCTGCGCCGTGAGTTCGACGGGCTCGGCGGCACCGCGAGCGAAACGAACCGTGTTGGCGACCACCCAACTCATCCACCGCCACCGGCTTCGAGCCCGCCAGCTCCCGCCCTCGCCGACATCGACCACCGCGTCGACTCGCTGGTCGATGTCGTCGCTCGGGCCGAAACTTTCTACCACAGCCTGCTGATCGGGGCCGGTGGAGATCCGGTCCGCCGGCGAACGACTCGCGCCCACAGCGAGCTCGCGATCAACGATCGGCGCCCCCGCCTCATCGCTCGCTGTAACCCGGAATACGGACTCGTCGAACTCGAAGGCCAACTGCCCGGACCTGACAGCCCGCGGACTGCCCTCGTTGCTGAACGCACCGTCGAGGAATTCACGCACCTCGACCGCAACATCGCGGTCCCGTATCGCACGGATCTCGGCCTCGGTCCTACCCTCCAGCTCTTCTGGTGGCAACCCTGTATCCGGCACCGTCGGGTCACCCGCACGCCACCACGCCACTGCTGCCACCGCGACCAGATCCAGATCCTGGCCCTCGACCACCTGCACGGTCGCGCTCCACGCCTGCTCCCCGCCCCCCGACACCTCGACGACGCATGTGCCGCGGTGACCCTGCACCCGCGCCACGAACGTCGACTGTCCGGAGCCGCGCTGGTGATACTCCACGGTCACCCGTACCGGCGCCGTGGACGGCGCCTCATTCACACCGGTCCTGGATACCTCGACAAAGACCGTGCCAAGCATATGAGCCGCCGCCCGGCCCCACGGCTGGTCTCGCGACAACCCCTCGACCAGTGATTCGAGCGCCGCCGCGCGAGCCGTCGGCATCCCCCCGATGACGGACGCCGCCACACTCACATCCATGTCACGCGCACCGCCGGTCCCCGGATCTCCCTCAGGCACACGGACTTCCAGCGACGCCTCCTCACCCACGTGACCACGCAGGTCCACCCGCAGGCCATTCACACCATCATCCGAGAAGCGCTGCATACCGACCGCATCCGGCAGATTCCCGCCGTGCACGAAACGCGCAAACGACTGGACCGCAGGCCCGGTGATCAGACCGTCCAGCTTGTCGTCAACGGTCCGATCCTCCGCGACCAATGCCTCGAACGTACCGACACCATACCCATCCTCCGGAAGCCCCGGCATCGAGGTAGTCCCATCCTCGACCGGTTTCTGACCAACGGGCGGAGCCACCTCCTGCGCCTCAGGTTCCCCATTCTCTCCGTACACAATGCCAGAGAAAACCGCACCGGATCGGCGATCGACCTCCAGCTCTCGCAGACGCTCCTCTGCTGCCTCACCTACCATGTTTCGACGCTCGAACCGGGGCCTGTCTTCCGCGCCACCGACACGAACCAATTCGTGGAGCCACAACCGGTGTTCGAGGTCCCTGGTTACCGTTAGCGCGTACCAGACGGATCCACGGGAGTCCGAACTCGGATACCGAACCGAGAGCAAAACCAGGTCGGCCAAGTCGGCCGCGTCCCGTACCCGCGCCGCGAAATTGTCCGGATCGTCGGCGGCCCAGATGCCACGCGCATATCGGGTAAGACCGTCGATTCCCATTCGGGCAAGGTCTGCGATGCCTGCCGTATCGGGAACCGTCAGCGAAGAACTGAGCGGGACCACCGACGAATATCGCCAGTATGCAAGCCGCAGCGCTTCTGCACCGGACAACGCGCCGACTATTCGGTCCGCGACATCGGGTTCATCCGAAGGCTCACGCAGGATCTCTCCGATGGTCGGAGCCTCGAGCACAGCATCGATCCAGTCCTTGTCCGTCGGCTGCAATCGCTCGAGCGGCGTCGACGGCCGCTCCCATGGCCAAGCGGAGCCCGTTTCGCCATCACGTGGATCATAGAACTGTGCCAGATCCACCGGATTCCCGAGACGATCCCGCCAACCCGTGGCATGAGGCGTGCTGGACGAGCCTCTTGTGAAGGTGTTCGTGAAGGTCAGGTCACGACTCATTTCACAATTGTGTATTACTTCGACGGGTTGGTCCGCGAAATGTTTCGCATATACTTCGCCGATCATCCTGACCACGTGCTGGAACGCAGGATGACCAAAATCCGGCTTATCGTACGTCGCAATGACCAGAACTCGACCATCGGCGTAGACGTAGTACGGCAGTATGCAATTCACCCGCACGCCGCGGATCGAGACGATGGCGTAAGGGTATCTATTCTGCGGCGAATTGCTCGCTGTCGCCACAGGCGCATATGTGGCGAGCACTTCGTGGCGAGCACCCGCCTGCACCACATGCAGCCGGAGATTCGGCACTCTACCGGTCCAGTACAGATCGCTACCGATCGGCAGACCGCACTGCCGGATATTTCCGGACATCTCCGCCGGAAGACCAGGTGTATCGGTGAATACCATCTGCTCGCCGACGGCGGCATCAACCACATCGGCTTGCGCCTCGGACGCATCTTGTGCCGGCGAAGACTCTCGGGCGGCTCCGACATTGTCGGCAGGGTCCGCCGAAGATCCCGACAGGATCCGATTGTTCAAGTCGGCCAGGGCCAGTTCGGGGTCGGTCGCGATCAGCGCGGCGCCCACGTAGGCCGAGTCGGATGTACCGGCCCCTTCCCTACCGGCCTGACCCGCTTCCATTCCAAGGGTCAGCGCTGAGCGCGCGTCGGTGAGCCTTTGCACGGTTTCGGTCACGTGAGCACCCGCGGATTCCCGGCCCGCCACCTGAATCGCCACCTGCAGCGCAGTCAGCAACTCATCCTGAGCAACCAACGCAGCATTGTCAGGGGACGTCAGAGAGCTGTGGGCATCCTGCAATGTCTCGTGGGCGTCGCCGATGTCGTGGATCAACGCGTCGACACCGGCGTAGACCGCCGAGCGTTGCCGATCGAGAACTCCCAGCGCCAACATCAGCACATCGTCAGCTGTGTCACCGAGCGGGCCGAGATCCAACTCGCCCGTAGTCCCGTCCGCCAACTCATCGACGATGACCTGGTACTGCTGCAGGGCATAGCGCGCCTGCTCGAACCCGTAACGAAGCCGAGGAAGCTCGACCGGAGCGGGTGAACTCAGCTTCTCAATACCGGTACGGCGCAGCAGTTCCCACGCTTCTTCGTAATCTTTCAGCGCGTCGACGTGACGCTGCACCGCCTTCTGGTGCGTGCCCGCCCGACGAACATGGACCGAATCGCGAAGTTCCGGCTCGCCGGGTCGCTCACCGGGAAATACCCGACGGGCGAGGCGCTGCAGATAGACCCGCAGGGACTCGAGTTCTGCTTCCCGGACATCTTCGCCGCCCTGGCTGTCCGGCATCTCGAGGCCCGCCAGCGCGGTCTGAGGATCACGCAGGATCGCTTCCAGCGTCTCCGGCCGGATATCGAACTGTAGGTAATCAACCAGCCTCTCCCCCAGGCGAACCTCCAACGCATAACTGACCTGCTCGGATTCGTCACGGTACCCGGCTCCGAGATAGACGGGTATCGCCATCTCGCGATGCCGGGACCATTCATGCTCCAACGCTCCCCTGACGTTGTCGTCATACCTGCCACCGACACTCAAGTCGGCATATTTCTTCTCCAGCGCACGCAGGGGCTGATCACGCTCTGACGGTTTAAACCAATGCAGCGTAAGCAGTGCCGCGATCCATCCTGACACCAACAGATCCGAGACCTCCAGATCCCGTAAACCGACAGGTAACGGGTCCGCAAGTTCGATCGGGTCGAAAATGGAACCCGCGCCCCAGACCTCGGGAGTCTCCCGGATCGGAACATCTCCAGGGGCAACCACGGGCTGACCAGTAGCCAGATCCAGCAGCCCCCGCAGGTAGTCAACGACCGCCAGCCCCATCGGCCCCGGTCGGACAGCAATACGATCCGCGGACGCCCGTCCCCTCACCTCGGTGACCCAGGGCACGGGAGGCCCATGAGGGCCGGTGACGGCACCATCCATGAATACCACCAGCTGCCGCACCACCGGAATGTCAAGCGACGCTAGATACTTCAGCTGCTGATCCAGCTTAACCGCCTGTATCACCACCATTTCACCCGGCGCAACACCGCCGATAGTCTGCACCGACTCGGCCAAGGCCGCCGGATTGTCGCTCATCACCCCGGCCGGAACCCGCCCACCCGCGGACTCGGATGCCATCGATGGACCGGACTCCGCCCCAAGAGTATCGGCGTCCGAGCTCTTGCCCCGAGGTTTCGCTTCGGCGCCGTCGGCTGCGCGTTCCGCCGACTGCCCGAGCAGAACCCCGAGCGGACCTGCCACCGAACCATCCCCTTGCGACCTGTCCCCCTGCCGATCGCCTCCGCGGCGCGCCATCCAGCGACCACCAAGGCGCTGCTGCGGGTCAGCCGTTCCGGCCCGGTCGGCGGCGAACGGTTCGCCCGGGAAAGTTACGGCATCGGTGCGATCATCAATCACCACCATCTCGCTGGTCACCGGCTCACCATCTGCCCGGAGCTGTGCGGCGAACGCCACTCCCGTCCTGCCGTCCGCCGTTCGCGAAAGGTGGACTTCGAACCGGCCCTCCTGACCGCGCCGTCGCCGTCTCAACCGGCTCTGCCGACTTTGTTCCAGAGCATCCAGTACCGGAACGGCAGCGGCGAGCAGCCGAGCAGTCTCCAGCTCATCGAAAAGATGCGCAAAAGGATCGAGGAACCAGTACTTCACGGCATCCCGGAGGTCCGCGTTCTTAGTGCCCTCTAGGGACAGCCACAAGGCGACACGATCGGCGGAGGCCGGCGTGCGGTCCCCGATCCGTTCCTCGCCGGTGTGGCCCCCAGGACCGGAGAACACAGTGTCGAAACCACCCTTCACCCGGCCTGCAGGGTCCTGCACAGTCGCGTGCAGCGCGCCGTCCTGGTTGCCCTTAAGGCTCAGCGCCGACGCCACCCGCTGGAAGTCCGCCCACCCGACGAGCAACGCCGCCAGCACCTCGGGCGCAACACCGAACGGCCAATTCTCGGCAGAGAACCCACGACGCACCAGCGTGTCCCGCACCCGAACACCTACCCGTGCGCGTCGATCCGCTATCTCGGCAAGCAACGGCCGCAAGTTTCCCTCGGGGCTCTCGTAGCTCGATACAGGAACCGAGGATCCACGTATTGGCACCTCCTCGTACCATTCCTGAATCTCGCCTCCGGTCGCTGTCCCTGCAAGCGCCCGAACTTCCCGCGCATCCGACGTCGTGGGCAACGCATTCCTCGCCGCCCACCGACGACCTACCGCACGCCGCAGAGCCGACCGACCGGACTCACGCACCACCACATCGATGAATTCGTCATCCGCAGCCAGGAACGGGTCGGCGAAGTCCCGGCGAAACTCCTCGATAACAGCCGAACCCATCCCCTGCGACGTCCGCATGTAGGCCAGCAACCGAAAGACATCGCGCGAGGTGGTGACGGCGGGATACGTCCCCGGCATCTCCCGCAGCCGTCGGCGGAGCCGCTGGCGCATCTCGTCACGCCGCCGCCAAGCTTGCTCCGGCGTCTGCCGCCGAGAACGCACACCAGCACCGCCCAGACGCACCGTAGCGGAATCGCCCGCGGCCGATCCATCCCCGCGCAAGGGCCGCCGCAGCCGCCGCCTGCCCATCCACTGCAAGATCGCACCGGTACCGACAGCCAACGACTCCACCGCGACCACCACCGGCACCGATGCCACGTCGAGACCGGCCGCCAAAATACCAGTCGACCCGGCAATCCCGAAATAGACGATGTATAAAGCCGCCTCAAGCTGGCTGTCCTCCTGCCTGTTGAGCAACTGTTCCTCAACTCGAGACAGATCCTGCGGCTCCTGTGTATACCGACCTGCACGCTTGCGGAACTTACTCTCCCGCCTCTTGGGGAAGGCGGGTTCCGCCGCACGCTCCGCAGCACCCCGAACATGCGACCCTACCCAGCGGTTCACTACACCCGCCGGACCCCGCTCACCAGGAAGTTCGGGGTCTCCTGCCACTGAACGGCGGACACGGACATCGCTGGTGCCGTCACTCGAGTCCTGATGTTCGTCGACGTCCGGCGGGTCCGCATATCCGGTCATTCCCACGGTTGTTCGGCCGGCCTCGTTGTCGCGAACCCGCGCGCCTTCGGGACCAGGCTGGCCTGGTTCCGCTCGGCTACCACGCCGCGATCCGCCCCGGGAGGTTACGGATTCGTTGGAATCGCCCGGCGAAACCACTTGATCCGCAGGGGCATCGTCATCGATGTCGCTGCGATCCTGGTATCGCTGCAGTGCCTGCCGCGCCTCCTCGAACTCCCTGCGGGCGTCGAGGACGGTCCACTCGGCACTGCGACTGGACGAACTCAATGCCTTGCGCGCCGCCGTCCGAAGCCCGTCCCACGCACCGTCTACTCGCTGCCGCCCCTCTTCGAGAGTCCGAGACTGATCAACCATTACCGGCGCACGCGGCTCCGATTCATCGACATCCTCGCCGCCGAACACCAACCGCGCGAAACGCCGCAGATAGACCTGCAAGAATTTGGACTCCTCGTCCAGCAGCCCCTCGAAGAGCTGCGCCGCGACGCCGGAATCGTGAAGTACCGCCGACAACGTCTCGGGTCGAATGTCGATGTGCCGGTAACGAACCAGCGCCGCGCCGAGCCGCCCCTCCAGGGCGTGGGTCTCCTGATCCATCCAATCCAAGTAGCGATTTCCGAGGTCGACCAAAGTAGCCACGCGACGGTATTCGGGCCACAGGTCCTCCTCGAACCATGCGCGGATCACAACATCCGGGACATCGGCCAATCCACCGGCGCTCAAAGCCTCATAGCGCTCTGTAAGTTTTCTGACGGGATCATTACGCACGGCCGGTACGTACGGTTGCAGCGCCAGCAGCGCCGCAATCCACTGCGGCGCAGTCAACTCCGAATCTTCCCCACCACGCAGTCCCGGTGGCAACGGTAACGGATCGACAAGAGCGATCCGATCGAACGGTCCGCCCGTGAGAGAGAATTCCGGAATCTGTCGTGTCGGGGCATCCCACTCCGTGATCAGCCGATGCTCGGACCACAACCGGTGCAGCCCTTCGAGAACCGCACCAACCAACTGCCACATCTTCAACCCGGGGCGAACACCGATCGCGCCCGGCGGCGCCTGCTCCTCGACCTCGGTGACATAGATCAGCGGCAACCCACCATTGCTCAACGCCCAGACGATCAACTGCCACACGATCGGAATCCCGAACTCGCCCGACCCCAATTTCAGCAGTTGCTGCCGCACCGCGAAGTGCTGCTTCCAGTGCACCTCACCAAGCCTCGCACCGTCGGCAGTACGAACCGATTCGGTCAGTGCGCCGGGCTCGTCGCTCATCAGGCCCGGGCTGGGATCGTCCGCGGCGCCGGCCGGATGGAACTCGCCGCCACCGTCATCATCGAAGTACTTCAGCACCGGAGGACCGACCGGCCCACCCCCGGCGCCGTACTTGCCGAACCCGCCATCCGGGTCCGGTGCCTCCGGATTCCACGGCACACCATTATAAGTCAACGGCAATCCGTCCCGGGTTGCCCTCTCCAACTCCGATTCGGAACTCACGCGACGCGGCTCGGCCAATTCAGCAAGCCCTATGTCGCGATACCACAGTTCGGCCACTCTCAGCTTCGCCAGCATACCGATATCGGCGTCGATGTATTTCTGCTCACTCGCGCGAGAAGTGATCTGCGCCGAGCGCGGCGATTTGCGCAAGTAGGCTACGACGGACCTCAGTCGTTTCTCGGTCAACAGCGCCGAGGCCCGTTTCAGGAACTCGCTGTCGTGGGCGAAAGCAGACCTCACCAAGTCGACCGGAGGCATCTCGGGTTGCTCATCCGGTCCGAACACCGCGGGAAAACGGATTTGCTCCGGTACAGCAAAAACTCGGGCCAGAATCTCCCGCAATAGTATTGGATACTCTCGGGTAGACGACACACGTCTCTGGAATTCAGGATCATCCACGACAGCCGCTTGGACCAACTTGTCGCCTACGTGTTTACGGATAGCGTAGACGACATTTTCCGGCATCCGCCGCAGCTCTGTCACTGTTATGGGTCGGCCGAGCAGGTTGCGCGCGATATCGTAGTCGGAGCGACCTGCCAGACGCCAACGCAGTATATCCGCTGCCTCCCGGAGCTCCGGCGCCTCGTCCTCGGCCAACATTGCGAGGCCGACCATCAACACACTTACCGATGCCGGATACCCGGGGTCAGCAGGGATTTGATCTGCGGGAATGTATGCGGTGACTTGTTCCCTCTGGCTGACAGCGCCAATAGTCCGGCGATTCGCCCCGGCCGGCCCGGTTGTTCTGCCGGGTGCCCCACCCGCGGTGCGTGGGGCCGCGGCACGATCCGGCGACGAATCGGCCTCCGGTGTCGCGCCGTCCACAGCGGCGGATCCGAGGTTGTCGGACAGGCGGTTATCCAGCTCATTGAGAGCCGTGATTGCGTTTCCCTTCTCCTGAACCACACCGTGCAGCCGACGCAGATCAGCCAGCAACCCAGCGTTCGCGGCAGCCTCATCCGACTCCGCGATATCCAATCCATCGATCGCTGCGGCGATACGACGAAGATCGTAAGGATCGCCCACAACCTCCGGAACCTGACCGTCAGCAACGAGAGCTATGACCAGCGGGCCTGCCTTCGCCGCATAGTGAGCATCGAACGAATCGCGCGCCGCCCGCACCACGCCGAGCAACCGGATCAACGCCTCGCGATCCGCACTCTCCAGGCTCGGGCTCGCCGCCACAGCCGCACGAATGTGCAGCGCGGCAGAGTCCCCCGAATCGCGCAGAATCGAAGCGGGATCAAAGAGGATCAGTTGCTTATCCGAATCGGGAGCGATAACACGAATCATCGGCGCCGCCGCCGGTCCGCCGATCTCGAGCAAGATTGATGTCTCAGCGTTGACACTGTCGCGCAGGTCGGCAGGATCACCGAATACTGTTGGCAACCACTGCTGTAGCGCCGATGCCGCGGAATCGTATTGCGCCGGCAAACCACCGGCGAAGGTCCTGGCCAGGAAAGACGTGATGTCGGAGACAGACCGGTCGACATATTGTCGACGATCGATCGGGATGCCCACGCGCCACAACGGATCTTCGCCAGCTGTATATCGCAATTCCAGGGATGCGGGCAGACCGGAACCCGGCGCCTCCACCTGCACTACCTGTGCCTCCCCGTCACGATACTGTCGCCCACGGATTCGTCGATAGCCGGTCGGCCTTCTGACAGTCTGGATGATCTCGCTCAGCACTTTGCTGGCGGACTGCACTAAATCGTCGGGATGACCGTCTATCCGGGACCGAAGAACTGTCCCGGCGTGAGCTAGAGAGGTGCGGTGGTCGTCATTCGGCGCGATGACCAACCATGTGTCAAAGCCACGAGCGGCCGCGGCTGCCGATTCGTCCGAGAATTCCTCGCCCGCCTCGACCGCGTCGATCAGCTGTCCGGTATCGATGCTGTAGATTTCCGCAGACATCGTACGTGCCATCGGCACACCGGTACTCCGGAGCACAACTCGAACCGAATGGAGCGTGCGTGGCGACGGTGTCGAATCATCTCTACCCAACGCCACGGCCAGCGCCGCCGAGATCAACGATTGCGGATCCTCGCCGCGCCCGTGCCAACGGAATCCGAGTCCTGCCGCAAGCCCACCCAGCTCCGACAGTACGCTATACACATCGGCACCCTGCAGTACCGGCACCTCCACAAGCATATCGGTGTACCCGCCCCGCCCAGCGACAATCAGCTGCCGATCCGCACCGCTCACATTCAGACGAACCGGATAGCCCGGAATACCGTCGACAACCGCACTCATCTCGAAGCCGTCAGCGACACTGCGCTCGATATTGATCGCTAGTTGCGGACGCGCCGCTGGGCCACCGTGGTGGGAGACCAATGGGTCGACATAGTTGATCAGTCCGGAAATCATCGCCACCTCGGGCATCCGGCCAGGATCACCGGTCCATTTCTGAAGCAGCTCGTGCATACCGGAATCCCGCGACCAGAAATTCGATGACGGCATGATGGGCACCGTCGCGGCGACTCGAGTACCGAACCGACCGCGATCGTCAGGATTTGTGATCGTGACATCCAGCTCCGCGGTAGCGCGGGCGGAGCCATCTACCATATCGACCTCGGCATGGACAGTTCCGTCGCCGGCATCTCGAACCGACAGATCCGCGCGAACCGAATCACCTCTCGTCAATTCGTTCTGGACGAAGAGAGCCAAAGCCGCGACCGCCCGACTCGCCCACGATCGAATGTAAGGATCCCAACCGGGCGTTCCGCCTTCGACCAACTCGAGGGCCGCCCCGGCCACGCGGTCCTTCGACGCCGCAGATACGGAGTCCCGGGGCTGGTACCGAGCGACGAAAAGTATCCGCGCGCCCGGTCGGGGGTCGCCATCCAGTGGCTCGACGGCCATGGCGAGGTCACCCGAATCCGCCGAGCTGGTGAATACTTCGCTCTCGATACGCGCCTCGTCGATGAACACCTCGACACGTACCTTCTGGCGACCCGACGACGAGGAAATCCCGATCACCACGCTCAGCTTCCCGAGCGGAGAGCCATACCGATCGGCGCGTCGCTTTTGCTCTTCCGCCACTCGCTCGATAAGCGCGGCTGCCCCTGATTTCACCTGTGCCACATCGTAATTCGACAGCACGGTCGCCACCGAACCCGCGAGTTCCGCCACCGCGGCCCTCGCCTTGCCGCCCCGGCCCACCGCGACCTTCAGCCTGGCATCCAGAACGGCGATCGGATAGCCGACCCGCGCCGGACGTAGCCAGAGACTGCCCACAGAGCGAGTGCGCCCCAGCATTGTCGATCCTGCGAGTTCCCCCGTTACTTCCACCGACGCGTCGCCGGCCAGCGTCATCCTCCGTTTGTGGAGACCCATGCCGACCCGCGCGTATTCCGCCAGTAGGCCCGCCAACCGGCCGGGTTCCACCGGCATGTCGGGCGTATCGGTTCTTACACCGTGTTCATGCAGTACGTCGTCGACCGCCGTAGCAAACCGTTCCGGCGTCATACCCGGTTCGAAGAGCACTTCCTGGCTCCACGGGCCAACCGCATTTACGGTGGCACCGCGCTCGTGCTGATAACCGGACGAACCATCGTCAGGGTTCGAGTTTTCGCCGTTCGAATCTGGGTGATCCCGTGACCAGCCACGGCCCAGCGGACCGCTCCTTATCCGTCTCCAGGACCCTGGGCCCCCGAACAGCACCCCATAGAAATCACCCGACTCACCATCGCCCGGCCTCCACAGCCTCGGATCGGCCTGTTCGACACTCGGCCGCCAGAGATCCGTGACAGCCGGCTGCTCGGCTTCCGGAACCCACAGATGAGCAGGTGTAGCACTCACATTCGTAGCGGGACTTTCGCCGTCGGAGCCAGCTGTCTCCGCATCGACCGCATGTTCGCTCCCGGCCCCATCCACGGCACGGTGGTAGCGATCGAGCACCATGAGTGCATAGTCAAAGCGTGACGGCCCGATCATCGGCGCAATCCGGGTGGCTTCTACACCGTCGATGAGCCGTTCACGGGCACTCTCGCGGTCCCCCTCGAGGTCTGCACGCGAGACTCCGACCATCAACGCAACCTTCCCCAATGCCTCTACGGCATCGGCCAACTCGGCCGCAGCGGTGTCCTCTTGGCGCAGACCAGCCTCGAGAAGCAGGATGTCGTGCTGAACCTTCGTCAGAATCCCCGATGCCTCCCAATACTGGTCTCGCTTCTCCTGTGGGACTTGACGATTGTCGAAGAGCCTCCGAACCTCATCCACCTGAGCGATCGCGGACCGCAGGACCGCCGTGTCGTGACCGGAATCCAGTTCACGCACCAGGGCGTCGAACCACAGCGCGGCTATCGCATGCCTTTCGAGTAGCGAGTGAAGAAGCGGCTCCACGGCAACGGATCGGTCCGCACCGCCGCTGAGCAGATTCGTGTATCGACGCACGAAAGTGGAGGTGACAGCGACCGCATGGAACCACATCGTCGCACTGTCCACACCATCGTCTTCTTGGGCGTCCAGGACATCTTCCGCCGAGGCCCAATGCATGAGTTGCGATCGCTCCCGCAGCGACATCCTGGCCGATGCTGTGGCCAATGCCTCGGTGGCAGCTCTGTCCTCCACACCTAGCGACTGGAGAAGTTTTTGCAGTTCAGCCGCATTCAGGCTGGAGCCGCTGTCAGGCTGTGCGTCGAGAGATGCCTCGGTATTCAGCCCTTCCTGCTGTATGAACGGATCGTCACGCCACTGAACTTTGATCCGCTTGGCCACGTCGTAATACGCCTCTAGCGATGCGTTGTAATCACCAGTCGCGATCAATTTCCGGACGGCGGCGTAGTCGGCCACGTTGGTGTAGTGCTTCAGACGGAAGTCAGGCCCTGCGACGGAGCTGGGCTGCCTCGACTCGACACCGTCGTCGCCGACGCTGATCCGCTTGTAGATGAACTTCCGTCCAGTGTGCAGAAGCCAGGGTGCCAGCGCCTCCACCAGCCGACGCGGATCATGGAGTCCGGTCATCACCATGACCGCTCCATCTTCCCGTATAGCGATACCCTCGGCGATCATCTTGGCGCCCATGGCCTCGAATTCACGTCTGGCGATACCCATCTCCATCGCGCTTCGCGCCCGCAGCGCCAAGTCCAGAGTAGTAAACACGCCCGGCATCCGACCATCCTCAACCCGTTGCAGCACCTCCTCCGCAAAGTCCTGCGCACCGCCGACCTGCACCAGTTCTATCTGGCTTCGCAGCCAATCGAATCGAAAGTCCCGCTTGTGCTCGTTGGCGCGCGCACGTATGTCGGAATTGATTCGCCAGGTAATTCCTTGGACGAGATGCTGTCTCAGCCGGGCCACCGCCTCTGCGGAGGGTGCCGGGAAAGCAGCAGCCGACTGCGGCCGTCCATCAGTCCCGTGAATCGGCTCGACGCCACCAGAAGTCCGGCGCTCGTGTCGACCTTGCCGACCGAACCGGATAGATCCCCGGTCACGCTCATCCTCCGGTGACAAGCCCCACCGCCGACCGGCGTCGAAGACCCCACCGACCACTCCCCCCCATTTCCGCGGTCGTTTCGAGGGCTTGGAATCGCTCTGCTCGCCAGACTGAACCACATCGAGACCGGCATGGCTCTCGATCAGCGCAAAGGGAACGACATGGCGCCAATCATGTTGCACCTCAACCAGGTTCCAATCACCCGAAGCGAGGACACCGTCGGGGTACTGGTATGCGGCGGTGACTCCGTCCCGCGGGGTGCCGAGAACGAGCGGATAGTCCGCGACCCTGCCTGTGCCGAGATCGCAGGCACGGATCTGGTGGTTGTCGTTGAGCAGCCCGAGGATCGCGGTCGTGCCGTTGCTGTCGGGCAATGTCACCAGCGCCCTGCTGCCCGGACCCCACTGCCGCAGTTGCACATACGCCGCGTCCAGGCTCACCGCCGACCGGAAAACCGAATCGCCCCGCTGCTCGGCATTGCCGGTCCGGTTACCGAGCAGCCATGCCATTACCTGGGCGATGATGTCTGTGCCGGAACCGGCCACGTAAGTCTCTTCCGAGCTGGGCAGAACCGTGTCGTCGACGGCCTGATCTCGGACGACGTATCCATTCTGTCCGGCTGTGCCGACATTCGGCGATACCTGCACGCCAAGACTGAACGGCAGGGAGATCCCGTCCGGCTGCACGACACCCGCACTCTCCGCCTCGGCGCGTTCGACAGCCACCAGTGCCGCCCATTCGTCCAGATAGCGACGGTAGGCCTGGCCGCCTGCCAGCACTACAGCGGCAAGCTCCAAATCCTGGCCTTCGGCCTGCTCGATCGCCGACTCCAGGTCACGCACATGCCTGGCCATGTCCTCGGCCGGCTCGCGCAGCTTCATCATGAAGAGGTAGCGCTCGATTCTGTGCCCAGCTTCCGAATCACGCGTGACTGCGTCGATCGCCGCGGCCCAGTCCGCCGACCTGCGCTCGGCAAGATCGGCCATGGACCGTGGCCGGGTACCCCACGTCGATTCCCGTCTGTGTTGAGGAGCGGCAGCCCACACCAGGCCGGTCACCTCGATCAGGTCGCGATGCATCTGCTCGGCCGCCCGGAGCAGCTCGATCATGGCCGGATCCTCGACGACCGGGTCGAACACCCGCTCGTCTCTCATCTGACTCATCAGCGTGCCGACCGCGCCGAGCAGCTGCTTCGCCGACCTCACCATCCCCCGAATGTCCGCCGGGCGTGCGACCTGCGCAGCGTGCACCGCGAACGACGGATGGGTCAGGTCCAAGGTGCCGCGGCCCCCAGCGCGCCCGGCACCCTCGACATCAGCGAAGGCATTCGCTATTGCTCTCAGCGGGAGCTGTTCCCCCGTTGCGGGGATCTCCGTCAGTTTCTGGGAGCTCTCGGAGGTCATGAACTGGCTGGCCCAGGCCGAGGGGCCGTCGGTAGGGTACCCGCGCCGCGACAACTCGAAATGAGCTTGCCCGAGAATAAGCCAGAGACCACGGGCGACGTATAGAAACCCAGTCGTCGCCTGGCCCAACTGAGTATCGATGATCTCGCCGAGCAGGGCATCCGCGACGTCCGGATCGAGCTCGCCGGCCTCCGGATCCACGCCGAGCGCGACGAGTGGATTATGAGGGTTACGGGCGTAGCTACTCTGCACCACGAGTTGCTTCGGGCCGGATTCGGGCCAGTGCACTGAAAAGCGAAGCATGGCCGCGGCGGTAGCGCCGTCGTCTTCGGCGAAGCCCACACTCATCAATCGGTTGAGTTTCTCCCGATACTTCGACAACGCCGAATCGACCCGCCGGGTGTAGATGCGTACCGGGTTGATTTTCACGCCCCGATCATCGAAGTCAGCCCAAATACCATGGTGCAGTTTGAGATAGCGAGCCAACAGCTCCCGATCATCGGCCGCGCGATCATCGTCCGAGCCGATCTCCGGATCCTGGTCTGCCGACCGATCAAGCACGGCGCGAGCCTGCGCGAACAGCTCCACCATCGTAGTGGGGGTCGCCCCCTGCAGTACATCACGATCGGCCGCTCCACGCCCACCGCGCGGGACATCAGCGGTGCCATCGTCGTATGGTTGTCCGCCGGGGGTGCTCGCCGAGTTGCCGATGACTACGTCGTGAGTCTCGGAGGAGCGGGTGGAGGGCAGCAGGCGCCGGAGGCGCGATCGGCGGCGCCCTACCGCGATCTTGTGATCGGTGTCGCGGAGTTCCCACTGCAGGGCCGCGATGGCGTCTCGGTGTGCGAGTTCGGCGTCGGGCGAGACACCGGCTGTGGATTCGGCTTGTATCGCCCTCAACGCGATCGAGGTCACCTGGCGCTGCCTGGTCAGCTCGAGCAGTGATTCCGAGTGTCGCCCGATGGATCCGTGGCCCCTCAGCTCACTTTGCGCGGCGGGATTGCCGGCCCTTTCTTTTGCCGCACGGACACGGGCCTCCACAATTGCGTTATATCTTGCCAGAACCGTGTCGTAGACAACTTGCTCACCCAGCGTAAGCGGGAGTTTCGGGTGCTGGTGCCGAGCCGCGACAAACGATTCTGCAAACATCTCATCAAGGTTGAATGCCCGCTCACCATACCGGGTCCCGCCATAGATACTGAACTGAGTACCGCGCCAAGACCAGAACAGATATCTGCGTTCGTCGGACAGACTGGCCAGACCGGCGGGTTGAGTTTTCACAAACTCCAGATAAAGCGCGTCAGTAATTTCCTTCCAGACGTCTCCCAAAACTTTCTTGCCTGCTTCCTCGCGCACCTTCCCACGCGCGTTCGAGGCAGTAGCCGACAGGACAAAGTCGAACACCCCGTGACCGATTTCATGCAGAGCGATGGCGTACTCCGGCTCGGACTCTGTTCCGCGAGTTCCGCCAATCTGAATCGAACGTTTGACATCAGATAGGAAAGCTTTGTCTCTGAATAATGCCCGGCGCAGCCTCATAACACCTGTTTCCGGGTTATAATTTCCAGCTACGTACTGCGTACTCAGCTGTTCGGCGTCGTGTACTTCGACCAGACCATCTACCGGGAAATCGGGGGACGTTTCCAGCAGTGCCCGGGCGACGCCGAGCACTTGTGCCCGGTTGAATTTCCGGTTACGGAAACGGAACTCCACTCCCATCCGGTGCAACACCGCGGTCACCTCGGCAATCGACCAGTTGGCGAGGACATCCTTCCAGGTCGGCCCGGCGACCGACTGTCGAGGCTCGGCCGGCTGTACCGAAGTGACGGTCTCGATGAGAGCGGCAAGCGCGGCCGTATATCGCTGGCCGGAATCTTCGACAGCGGACCCAGAGGTACCGCGCGTATCGCCCGAATCACCTCCACGCACGATTTCCAGGATCATTTCCTCGAGTACAGGCGCCAGCCACCGCTCGACCACTATCGTGAACGGCCCAGTCGGACGCCGAGAGATCCCTTTCTTCGACTCCAGGTCCTGCAGAATCTGACCCACATCCAAATCGATCAGATCTTCCGGCGCACCCTCCTCCCAGTCCTCTAGAACAAACGGAGACCCTGCGGACGCACCGGTAAACAGCATACCCAATCCCAGGACATACGGACCGACCAGTTGCCACAGCGGCGGAGGACTATGGTGGTCGTAGGTGAATCCGACCGTACCCCGCGGCACCGACCACCCGTAGTCGTCCCCCACCATCCGCGGCCAGCCTTGTTTCCTAAAATGCGCCACCCGCGGTCGCAGCACCGAATACCTCTCCGCCAACTGCTCTACCTGCGCCACCACCATCGCTAACTGATCGGCGGAAAGCTCCAGGCACGACGTACCATTCACCATCCGATGCTCCACCCGCGCTGGCGTCCGCAACAACGTCGGATCATCACCCATCACACGGGCCGCAACCCGCGCTCCAGGAAGACCCTCGGTCGTGGAATCGGAATCCCCGGACTCCTCCGGCAGCGCAGCAACCTGGATCTCCCGGGGCTGTTCGCCGATGGATGACAGCTGCGTGTTCGCGTACTCTTCGGCGTCTCCGTCGGTGTCGAAGCCACTGGCGGAGGGGCGGGGCTGCGGGGCGGGGGTTCGTGCACCGAGCTCGGCGGCGCTCGACTGATCGCGCAACGACGTTTCCGCACGCTCCGCACGCACGTCGTCATTGGAGTCGTGACCCACCAGGGACTGGTCTGTTATTCCGGCGTAGGTGCCATAATGCTCTTCGTCCAAGCGTTCCACGGGCAGACGGCGGCTGAACGCATCGAGGTAGGCGGCGTAACGGGGACCGGGGTACTGGGCTGACTGAGAGGTCGGGTCGTAGGGGCGTTCGGCGCCATCGACGATTTCGACCAGGCGGCCACCTCGCACGACGGTGTCGTCGGACACGACGGTGTCGGAGTCGTCCGCGTTGCGGCGGAAACGGACTATGCGGGTGTGGCCCAGGCCGTTAGGGGTTTTGGACAGAGCGGTGAGAACGACGGTGGTTCCGTCACTTTCGTCCCAAAGCTGTTGGAGTACTGGACGATCGAGTGCTGGGTCGGCAGCGGCGATCTGTTTACGATGCTGAAGCTCGACGGCCAGGATCAGTAACGCCGCAATCGCGTATTTCTCACTGGGGTATTCGCGCGCTCCGGCAGGCATGCTCTCCTGATAGACGTCGAACTGCTTTGCGCCCGGGCCGAGCAGGGTGATGTCCCGCAGTTTCTCCAGTTCCCGGATACGCTCATGCACCTGCTCCGCAGTACCGGACGCCCGCGCGGCGGCGAGCCGCTGCTCGACCAGGTTCCGCTGCACAGCGTCGACGCAATTGGCTTGTTCCGCCTCGAAAATGGCGCGCAGGTAGCCCTCCTCGGCAGCCAGCTTCGCTTCGACGCGGCCAGCGAACTCGCCCGCGAGACGGTGCTGCGCGAACGTCAGCCAGTCGGTCCAGGCGCCGTTCCTGCGGTGCAATGCCTGCTCGGGAGTCGTCTGCGTCGACTGCCCGGCGATGGCGATCGCCCGATCGGCCGAATCCGTGTCGGTCACAGCCATGTGGTCCGACAGCGATTCCACATAGGCGGACACGACAACCAGCTCAGCCGCCTCGAGCCCGTCCGGCCGTTCCGTCGAAACCCCAAGCGAGACAACCCATGCCTCGGAGACAGCCGGTCCTTGCAATAACACTCCCGGACCGGGGTGCTCGCCAATCGAATCCAGCAACCCCCGACCCACGCGGACCGCCGCCATCGCCAACGCACGTCCCGCCGCCGACCGTTCCGCCTCCGACAACGTCTCTGGCTGCGAGCCCTGCTGCTGCCGTCCCCGGCCCATCCACGCCAGATCCTGAGCCCGTTGCGCCAACAGCGCCCGAGCAGGCGTCTCTGCGACAGATGCTGCAAGCGCTCCTGTTTCCGCAGTCCACGTAGCAGGGTCCACAAGCCACAACGACGAGAACCGCCGACCAGCGCTGCCCAGCAAAGCCAGCACTCGTGACGCACGCCTACGCGCCGGGCCGAACGTCGATCCGGAGACCGGTGATTCCTCGGTCTTCTCCCCGAGTACCTGCGGTTCCGATGCGATCTCGGCAGATGAAGAAGCTTGCGGCTCAGCCAGATTCGGTTCGACCGACTCCGGGTCGACCAGGCCGAGCGCAACCAGACCCGAACCGCTCCCAACCGAACCGTCCGCCTCCTCGGCACCCCGAACCAGCCGACTGACTACGACTCCCCACAGGTCCGGCAACTGCCCGGCCGACCAGCGCGACACACTACGACGACGACCGGCCGGGCGACTGGGACCGAATCCCGAACCGTCGGGGTTCAGCAGATACTGCCGAGCGAAAGCCTGTTCTTCCACGAAGAACCTCGTCGCCAACGTCTGCATATTCACCTGTGCATCGAACGCGACGATCGCCCCCCGAGCGGCGAACAACGCCTTCGCCAAACGCCAGTCGGCATCCTGCCCACGCGCCGCCCACAACTGGCCCCGCACGTTCGCTTCGTCGAGTTCAGGATGCTGCCGCAGCTGTTCGTAGTACGTGATCAGAGTTTCCGTCGAATCGGGCGACGCTGCGGCCCGCTCGCCCTGTGAACTAGGCTCCGCCGACCCCTCCCCGGACCCGGAACGATCACTCCGCACCGTCGACTGCGACCCGGCTTCCCCGCCCGAGCCGGTCAGCGCGGCCGACACCCGCAACGCCGCATTGCGCTCGGTACGCAACTGCTCCAGCCGCTGGTGGATCAGCACGCGTTGCGGATTGGCAGGCACGACATTCCAGCGCTGCACACCGATACCATCGTCACCCGCACGGCGCTGGTCCTCGGCAGGGAGGATTTCTGGAATGTTCAGCCTCGGCTGAATTTCGATACGGTGTTCACCGTCCGCGGTAACCAGGCCCGGGACGGGGTTGTGCGGGCGATCGAGCGCGCGGCTGGCCGAGACATTGGCGACCGGGACGGCTACGAGCGAGTCTTGACGCGGCTCCGGACGCGGGGAGGGGTCGTCCGCGGCGCCGGCCGGATGGAACTCGCCACCGTCATCCTCCGTACTCGCGGGCGCTCCTCCTTCCATACCCGCAATGAACTGCTCGACGACGGACCTGTACTCGCGCATTTTCTGAATGTCGGCCTCGTCCGCACCGGCGGCCGTCATTTCCTCGATCGCCGCACTGACTATCGCATCATCCATGGGCTGTCGCAGGACAGGATCCGGGAACAGTCCTGCGGCGGTCAATTCGTCGAACAATTCGTCCATTCGATTTTCGAGTTCGGCCGACAGCACCGGTGCCGCAGTATGCTCGTCGGCATCGTCTTCCGAGCTGGCTTCGACCATCACCGCAGTCCGGTTCAGCACCACCCAGTATTGGTTGTCCGGACCCTGATCGCGGACCGTGCGATATGCTTCCAATCCCAATACGACACCGAGCCGACCCAGATCGGACAGCACTTCCAGCTTGGCGCGCAACGCCTTCGACCGGGCTGAGCGCTCAGGGGTCGGGGCTGCCTCCTCCAACTCGTTCAGCTCGTCGATGATTCCCCGCAAAATGGTCCTGCGTGCACGTTTCAGATCATTCACGTGAACCACGCGCGCACCAGGCCGCAAGACCATGTGAAGTACCTTCGACGGATCATTCGCCGAATATTCGAGCGCGCCGGTACGACTCGTCGTAACCCAGGTTCCATTGGATTGTTCGGTGCCCAACCCGGCGAAGTACGCACCCGAGCGGAACTGCTCCACATGAGCCGAATCTGTCAATCCACGAAAGAACCTCACACCGCCGGCGGCCACGATCTGCGCAAGTTCTCCTACACCCGCCACAGTCGGCAGGCCGTCGAAGCCTTGCTGCCGGTATATCTCGCCCAGCATCAGGTCCTCGGTGGCACCTGTCCGCTTCGCGAGGATTTCCTGATAGTCCAGCTGATCAAGAAGATTCTGGCCAGGATTTACGCTGTCCGGCCGCGCCCCCGCCGGGTACGGGTGCCAAATTGTAATGTGGCTGAGGAAATCTTCATTAAATAGCAGCCGGTCCTGCTCGGCGAGATAGATGCGGACCCCTGGTTCGACAGCGCCTCGCTCGACTGCAAAGCCGTCGTCGGAGCTGTCGCCCTCCAGCCACACCCGTCCGTCCGGATCCATCCCGACCGTGAAACGGACCGGAGGTACGCCACGCGCCGATCCATCCTCCCGATTCTGGATATTACGATCAGTCAATTCCGCAGATTCCGGGCGTCCGGGCGTAAGGACGAGTCGGCTGCCGGCGATCCATACGACCGCGGTCCCAGGCTGATCGGCTCCGAGCCCATCAAGTATCGAGCTGTCCGGCTCCAGTTCCAGGCCGGCCACCGGCGATGGCGCTGCCGACAGTCCGCCAGAGCTATTGTCCAGGCCGTTCATGACACGGAATTGCTGCACCACAGCGCGATATTCGCGCATCTCGTCGATATCCGCCGGATCAACGCCGGTCTCGAGCGATGCGCGGATTGCGTCATCGATGGCGGACAAATCGACATAGTCAACCAAAACCGGAGTAGGCAGAATCTCTCGCGCCGAGAGATCATCGAACAACTCGTTGACCAGCTCCTCGACGTACCGCAAGCCGGAAACCTCCGCCGCGATATCAGAGGCCTCGGTGTCTTCGACTGCCAGCGGCCATTGCGCCCACACTGCGGATCGGTCGTCCGTGCTGCCCATGTCCTTCGCCGCTTCGACCACCTTGGCAGCACCGGCGGCCACCCCACCAACAGCACGACGAAAGACCGCGGCCAGTCGCGGGCGCACAATGTTCGACACACCATCGGTCTCAACCGCTATATCCCCCGGGCCCTCCGGCACGAACCACCGGTAGCGAACCGGATCATCGACGTTCCCGCGGCCGACCACCCGGACCAGCACAGCTAGTTCCCTGGCAAGCTCCTCGGGGTCGACACCGCGCTTCATCCACGCGGGGACCTCACCGTATTCCTCGATCTGCCTCTGCTCGACCGTGTCGGGCGTGCTCAGCCGCTCCGATTCCGCTTGGTCCGCAAGGAAATCGACCGAGACATCGCCCTCGGTGGACAGGGCGATGCCCGCCGATGTGATCATGACCACCGCCAGGCAGGTGGTCGGGTGACGCTCGGAATACGGTGTGCCATCGGGCTTCATCAAGGCCGACACTTTCCGCCGCGCGGCGCGCACCGACCCGGTCAACGCCGCCTCGTGGTCGAGGTCCTCACCTTGCATTGCCTCCCGCAAGGACTCCATCGCAGCGTCCACCGCCGCCTGAGCAGCACATTCGCTGTCCGGAGCACTACTCAGCCCGTCGGCCACCGCGATCAGGACGATCGGCTCACCGTCGCGCTCCACGACGTCGACCAGGATGCGGTCCTGATTGGGCCTGCCTTGACTCACATGCCCGACCCCAATCTGGCTGACACCAGCCACCGGGCCACGATCGATCTTCACCGAATCGTTTGGATCGAACTGAACACTGCCGTCCGACTGTGCGGTGGACATAGCTTCACTTGCCTGATCGGCAAGCAAACCAAGCGATGCGGTCCATCCACGATTACTGCGCCGCAACGTGATCGACGTTGCCGAATCGAGGGCGGCCGACAGCACGCCGGTGACGTCGTGATGCGAATCCAGCTCATGTCGGATAGCCCTCGACACAGGGTCGTTCCGAGTATAGGTATACGCCTCAACCGGACGGGCCAGGGCGTATGCCCGAGCCACCATTGTTTCCAGGCTCTCACCCGCAAGCGCGTGAACCGTCAGTGCCACCTCGGGATTCAATGCCGCGGTCTGGAATTCGTCCGGCTCTTCGACCGGCAACTCCATGGTGAACTCGGACCGGACCCCATCCGGATCTCCGACCACGACCTCGAGTGTCCGAGTGCCATTCCAGTCACCACCGAATATCACCGACGCCGGCTGACCAGCGGAACCCGAGGACAGCTGGGCGACCATGAGTGAGTAGATTTCTTGCGCAACATCCCCGGACGGACCCACCGACCACGGAATCTGCGGTATGTCCTGCGCACGGCCTGCGGTCACACCTACATGGGTGACAACACGACCGGCTGTCCTGATGACAAGCTCATCTCCCGCGGCCGTATCGGCCAGACCCGCAAAGATACCTGCGGTCTCGGTGCCCACCTCTCCGACAAACTCAGCGTTGCCGACAACCAGCGCACCGGGCGACTGATCGGCGTCGCGCAACCCGATCCGGAACTTTCGAATCCCATCCGACTGATCAATCGGCTGCCGCTTTGGCTCTACGTAGAGGTCGAGCCTCGCGTCGGCAGGATCGGAACGGCTCACCCAACGCAACTCCGACTCCGGTGACACCACCTTCTCGTGTGCGTTGGGTAGATGTCGCGCCAAATATTGCACCAGCGCCGTGGCGTCGCTCCTGGTACCAGAGGGTAGCTCGACGGTGACCGCCGGCAAGTCGGCCGGGTCGACCGCCCGAAACACCGTGATCGTGGCAGACGCGTCCTCCGCCAGGGCGGGACTGACCGTGACCTGTTTTCTCGTCGCGTCCACCGTAGCCTGCACCACACCGTCGGATTCGGCCGCTACGAGGTCGGCCGACAACATGTCGATCACACCAGTCGTCGTCTCGACCACGGCGTTGTCAAACCCTCGATCATGGAGCTCCGCGGCGACCTGCCTGCTCAGCTCCGCCGCGGGGTATTGCAGCACCGTCGGTTCCGGACGCCAGTTGGCGAGTAGTGCGGCGGCAAGGTCGCCACTCATTGTCGTGACGAGCCCCTGCAGCCCCTCCCCGAGCGCCGGGTCCGCGATCGGTGAGCCCGCGGACACAAAAATATGATCAGTTGTCGGCATTCTGAGTCCGCGACGCCGCGCGACGGTGTCGCGGATGGTGGTGACCAGCTGCTGTCGGTCTGGCCCGTACCACATGGCGGTGGCCACAGGGCCGTCCTCGCCCACCATCTGGTTTGCGATCCGCCACACGCGCTCAGCATCGTCCGGTTGACCATCGACCAGCCAGCCCGTCGACATCGCCGCGTCAACATCATCGACGGTTATCGCGTAACTCTCGTTAGCCAGGTCGAACGACAGTAGAAGCACCGCCGGGCCATCGGCTCGGCTCAGGCCCCGTGTGTCCAGGAGGTGGTCGATGACTCCCTCCGCAAACGTACGTTGCCAAATACGTTCCTCGAGAACGGCGGCTGCGGACGGCCGGTCCTCAGCTACCACCAGTCCACCGGTCAACGCCTGGAACAGCGAGAACCTATTCTCGACGTCCCGGGACCGAGCCGAGTTCTCACCTGGGCTTTCCCGCACACGCTCATCGCCCGAAACGGAAGTCGACAACCCGAATTTGGCGGTGTACACATCGGCCACGAATGGCGGCAACCACACTCCCGCGTCGAGGCTGACCACCAACTCATGCGACTGCTGATGAATGATAAAGGGCAGGTCTGCCCACCCGTCCAGCAACTCCATCACCGGACCGAACACGGCCCCGTCCATGATGAGCTGGACAAGACCATCGCCCTGCTCCAGACGAGTAGGCCCGAAACCATGCTCGGCAAGGATCGCGTCGAACCGTTCGCGCATCCGGGTCGGTCCCGAACCGAGGGGCGTGACCGCCTGGTCGTCACCCTCATCGAGTAGGTAGCTGCCCCCCAGCTGCCCAGCATCCTGTTCTACAACCAGGAACTTCCCCGCGCCGGGCGAACCGTACCGGTTGAACGAAACCCCCGGCGCGTCCGCCGACTCGCTGGCGAGTGTCGCCGCGGCGTCGGAACCGCCCGCCCAGTATGCGGTCAATTGTCGCGCTACTGCTTCGATATCGTCGGCGGTGAACATGGCATAGACCCGACCGCCGTCGAGCGGACGGACCGGCAAATCGACCGCCACGGCCGGGATCTCATCCGGTGTCTCCGGGGCGAAGACGACGACGGAAATGGGGCGGGCATCCAGATATGGAATCGTGAGGGCGACACGACCTGCCGTGTGATCCACCGTTGCCTGCATATCCCCGATCTGCCCGGCCTCGCCTTCGGCGGCGAGACAAGCAAACACCACCTCGGCCAGGCCTTCCATGGTCGAGATCACCGACTCGTCGAAACCACGCTCACGCACCTGGGCAACGATCCGCCCCGGCATCACCGATGCCTGCGCCGCATCGAACCACTCCACGAACGGCTCCGAACGCGAAGCCGCCCCCTCGGGCGGCATCCGCTCCTCGGCCGCGTCGACAACGAACCACCCGCGGTCTCCCGGCGTGACCCCGTAACCATCCGACAACGACGACAACAGCTCCGGGTCACCGGCAACCACGCCGCTGCCGCGGATTTCGATCCGCGCGACCCCCTCGTCCAGCGGACCACCCCACACCACCGCGAGCTGCCCCCCCACGGGGGCCAGCTCGGTGGTCATACGTGCCGCTGCCAAGATCCGTTCCTCAGGCAGGCTCAACGTAGCGAGCTTCCCCCGCATCAACGCCTGCGCGGCGGCCAGATCCGCCGAGTTGCCCGGCCGAATTTCCAGCTCCACCCGCTGCTGCGGAACCACCAGCCACTTCGGCAGCGTCGATGTGGCTTCCGGGCCGGTCGACGCCCACCGGCCCGATCTCTCCTGCAGGCGGCGCTCGGTATGGTGCAGGAGAGATTGGAGCTCGGCGCGGCGCAGGAGAAATCGGAGCCCGGCGCGGGGGGCCGGATCATCAGCCTTGACAGTCACTTCCAGCGCTTCAAGCATCGCCTCCCAGGCGACCAAATCATCGACAGGGATTTCCCAGGCGAGCGGCGGCAACCAGTCGGTCGACGCCAGCAACGACGACGCCCCGAATTCCGGACCACCCAACCGCGATATCTTGGCTTCGGCGGCCGTTACGCCCTCCGCAACCGCCTCCTCGGCCTCGGTCATACCGTACGGGCTCAGCCCCGACACACTCTCCGCGAACGCCTCGCCGTCGGGGGTTATACCGTACGGGCGCGGCGCCGACACCGAGTCGGCGAATGTGGCCCGCGTCAGCCCCCGTTTGACGCGCTCTGCGTGGTAATGCCGCAACTGCGCGGCCAACACATCGCTCGGCAAAATCTGCTCGGCCCATCTACTGTCCTCCCGAATGCGAATGGCCGCACCCCTCCGGTACCCAACCGCGTGACCGTCCAGCTCATGTATGACAGCGAGCAGGAACCACTCCGCATTGGACGCGCCTGCCGAGGCGACGACGTGGTCGCGCCCCGTCCGGGAGTACGCATCCGAATGTGGATCGGCCAAAAGCGGCTCTGTGGCCAGCGCCCGGGAAAGGATGAGATCGATGTGAGTTCCGTCCTTGTTCCCCGGGACGCGATGGTATCGCGGACGAGGTCGATCGCTACGAAGCAGCAAACTGAACCACTGCGGTTGTTGGACAACCCCGTGGGCATCTACATTCGGCCACCGCGCATCGAACTGCATGCCGGCGTAAAGCTTCAGAGGTCCGACGTGGAATTCATGGATCGTGAAGTCCCGCTCCGACTTCAACAGACTCTTCTTCGCGCGCTCGAGCCGATCGGTGATCTCCAACTCGATCAGACGCAGCATCCAGGGGTGATGGTCTTCGGTGACCCCGTCGACAGTGACCCCACGTTCGGTCAACCGCCGCACCACATCGGCGTTGTACTGTCGCGCCTCTGGCGTCCCCACCGCCGGGGCCCGCGCCGCTTCCGGCAGATTTGCGTAGATGTCATGCCCCGGCGACGCGACTCTAGGCTCCGCACCCCACGCCCGCACCACCAAACCCGCCACCGCTTCAGGCGCAGAACCCCGGACCGCCCGGCCGGCCAACACCCCGGCGGCCCGCACCACCTCCGGCACATCCCGCCCGAACCCGGCCATGAACGCCGTCAAGAACCCGACCGTCGCCACCAAACCCGTCCGCCGATTCTCGTACGGCGCGACCGACGCTCCCGCCCAATCAGTGGGCAGCGCGTGCACCGCTGCCGCAAACACCCAACTCGCCTCGCCGGAAGCCAAAACCTCCCGGGCAATCCGAACAACCAGACGCCCCGCATCGGAGAGCGCCAACACAACACCACCCCTAGCACCGGGTGCCCACGCACCATCCCCATCGTCCACCAGCACCAACGGCACGGCCCGCCCCGGATCCACCACACCACCGGAGTTCCGGACCCACGCATCGAACGCCGCACCCGCCGCCGCGGCAACCTCCAGGTTGCCGAGATCGGCGGCGCCGTCAGCAGCCCCACGCCGACTGAGATCGGACGAGGACAGCCGCACGGCAGAACTTGCGCTGGCCTCGGGGCCAACGCCGGCATCATTCCGAAGAACACGCACCAGTTCCGTCGTCCGTCGCGACGGCCCCTGTTCGGCGGAACTCAGATAATCCATCTGGCCAATCTCGTCACCCAGTTGCATGAGTTCGATCAGGCCATCGGTCGCGTCATCGCCGGAGGAGCGAGCCTCGCGATGGGCGACCCGGGCCCGACCGGCGAACTGCCTTCGGGCGACGATGTGTGCTGGGGGCAGATCTTTGATGACGGTAGGGTCGATAACTTGGATCAGCGGCTGGTACAGCTGGTCGGCGACGACGACGGCAGCCTGACCGAGCACCAACTCGGCATCGGCACCATCCAGTGATGCGGCCACGGGGACGTGGCGCGGGCCGTCGGGTCCGGTCGCCTCGGTGGTCGGGAGGGATAGATCGGTGCGGATCTGGATGGTGTAAGTGCCCGGGCTGGACCGCTCCAGCAGCGTCACCTCGGTGGTAGCCGAGTCGAGAACGCCCGTCAGGTGCGAAACCACATCCAGGTCCGGTTCGTCGGAATCACGGAATGTGATGCGAATGCCCAGCATCGGCTGTCCGTCCGAGTTCGCCGACCATCCGATCGACACCGGTTCGGCGGACAAAGTCATTCCGTAGGCGGCAAGAGCGCGCACAACCTGCGTCAAACCCGCAGGGTCGGCGAGGCCGAGGGTACCGAGCGCTTGCGCGGTCAGGTCCTCGACCCGCGACAAGCGCCACGGGAAGGACCGCGGGAAATCCATCCGGGTCTGAGCTGCAGCTGAATCCTCTTCTGGCCCAGCGCGAATGAGAATGGGTTGGGTCTCCTGGCCGATCCGCACCACCCAGCCACCGCCCGGTACGACAACGGACGCACCCATCTCCTGGAGCGAACTGGCGTCCGTGACGGGCAGTTGATGCTCGGCGACAAAGAGCCGGTGCTCGGTGCCGGCCACGGCTCGATAACTGCCCGCCCGGCCCGGTGGCGGCACACGATCGGAAGTATCTGCCGCGGACTCTTCGGCCAGCGGGGTACGGATCGTCACCTGGTAGGCACCGGGCTCATCCCACTCGACTACGTCGACCTCCGAGCCGGGACTCAGTGCCGCGACCAGCGCCGACAGGACCTGAACATTCGGCGCTTCGGCCTGTTGCAGCCGCAGTGTGAGAACCAAGTCATCGCCGGTGGGAGTCGACTGCACCGCCGGAATCAGGTCGATGTCCTGGCCGGTCAGCAGCAGGCCGTAGGACAGGACGCCCTGCGCCACCTGAGCGAAAACCTTCGGATCGCTCACATCGCGATCGCCGATGGCGTTCTGAATGGCGTTGTGCAATGCGGCAAGCCGATCCACTGGCGTTTGCCGGCGGTCGAATCTCACATCGTGCGGGGTATGGACGAGGAAGTCCTCTTCAAGGATCGCTTTGCGAGCGCGGACTCGTGGGCGTGCGGCATCAAGCCCGGGAAGCGGGAACTTGACCGTCCGGTTCGGGTCGTTGCGCTTGGACGTCAGAGGGGCGTTCAGGCTCAGCGCGCTGAGCAGCTCGGCAAGGACTTGCTCATCGAGATCGGCGCCAGGCACCTCGAACTCGACCGCCATTGCGGGCTGAGGCATCGCCGACGTTGCGGGCGAACTCGATGTTTCGTCGACAGCATTGAGCATAGCGAGCAATTCTTCGACAGTTTCCACCTCGGCCGCTGCTGCCCATAGCTCCGAAGCCGCGACATACAGGAGTGCGGTTTCTTCCTCGGTCGCGCCTATAGTGCCGACGACAGCGGAATAGCCCTCCGGCGTGGTCAATTGGGCGATAAGGCCCGCTGCCCGCGAGTTAGTTTCGGCATTGCCGTCAGTTTCGGCATTACTGTCGGCTTCCGCGTCACTATCGGATCCAGTATCACCGCCTGCGTTTTGCCGATCGACGCGAGCATCGAGGTCTGCGGCGAGCGATTGCAGGCGCTTCCAGGCCCGGACCCATGCCATCGAGGCCACGGCAGAACCACGCAGTAAACCCGGCGCGGGAGAACCGGGCTGGCGCAGCTGGCCGATGAGGCGGAACTGCCGGCTCACGGCCTCGGCGATGGCCGGATTTTCCGTCTGCGCCCCATCTCTCATTTGCGCGAAGACGATCTGCAGCAACTCCTGGGTGGTCGTGGCGACTCGGGCCATGAACACTGCATCGCGCGCAACGGCGGGGTCCTCGGAATCGGATTCCACGCCCTGCTCCGCGGACTGGGTCTGCGCCGACTCCGGCATCGCCGACTGGACGGCGCTGTCAGTGGCCTGGCCCACGCCCTGGGATGTAGTGGGCATCGATGCGCCTACATCTGCCGAATCCGACTCCTCAACAGAACCCTGATCGGCCTGTACCGCGTTCGGGGTATACCAGCCAGCTTGCTGAGCCTCGATTTCCAAAGCTGCCAAGTCAGCGAAACCACGAGAGTCGCCCGCTTCCATAGCGAGATATGCCTGGGACACCCGCTCGGCGAACTCGGCCCGTTGTTCCCTCTCCGCAATGGACAGATCGGATTCGGTGAGATCAGTGGAAGGATCGGCATAGTCGGCGACGCTGGCAACGAACTCTTCGGCTCGCTCCAGATCGGTCGAATCTGCCCGGATGCTTGGACTCTCCTGAGAGACGGGAGCCGCAGGTCGCGCATTGTGGACCCGGCCCTCGGCATCCACATGGGTCGTGCCAGCATGAATATTGTTGCCACCGAGCGATTTTCCGACAGCACCTGCCGCCGACGTGATAGGTGTCGTGGTCGACCGGGCTCCGTCTGAGACATCTGCTGGTGTCCGTGCAACAGTCGGCGGCGCCACGGCCTGTGTCGCCCGGCGCTGCTTCCGGGCAACGGTCGCCTGGGCCTCTGCGGCCTGCTCCGCCTTCTTGATCATCGCCCCCATAGTGGCGACACGCTGCGCCTCGGTCCCTACAGCCTTCTTTGCCGCTTCCTGCAGCGCTTCTTCGGCCGCCTGCTGCTTGGCCACAGCTGCCCCGGCCCTCTGCTGCGCTTCTTCGGCTGCCTTCTGCGCATCCTCGGCCACTTTCTGCGCGGCTTGGTCGGTGCCGGCGGAGTTCGCAGCAGCAGCTCGGGCGGCGGCCTCGGCGGCGGCTGCATCGGACCGGGCGGCGGCCTCCGCGACCGCAGTCTTGGCAGCGTCCGATCGGGCAGCAGCCTTGGCATGGTCGGCGGCGGCCTGTGCTGCAGCCTTGTCGGCGTTGACGTGATGGATGACCGCGATCGCGACGGCGGGATCCTGCGCCTCCCGGTATTGACGGTTGGTGAGTGAATCGAGCATCTCAGCGTCACCCGGTTTCCCGTTGCGGCCGGCGCGCGCCGCGCGCTGGATGTTCTCGGCCGGTCCATCGGGATCGCGCCCCACCCCTATGACCAAGAGTCCGCCGAGCTTTTCCACCAATTTGCTGATCCGGATGTCGGCGCCACGACCCAGCAGACCGGTCGCGACAGTCACCTGGTCTTCCTCACCGGCATGGTCTTGGATGTAGATCAAGTGTGTCTCTGCCAGCGCATTGGCGTCGCCGGCCCGAACCAGTTCACTGTGTTCTTCCGGGTTGAACCAGTCCGCATTCTCGGATGATTGCACCCACTCCATATCCTCATGCTTCAGGAACCAGTCGGCATCAATACTCATATGCCGAATACCACTCTTGGTCAACATATCAGAGAAGGTGCCGACCATATCGTCATAGGGGACAATCGCCAAAACCGCGCGTCGCTTCTGGTATGCGGCATTCGTTTTGTCCAGGGCGTCGGCATACATCTTCTCGTCAGTTTTCCACACTCGCCCTCTGACCTTGAGACGGGACTTGAAATAATCGTTGATCCGCATCATCCCGTTCACCATTGCCGAGAAACGCTTCTGGATCTCGTCGGCGGCAGCACCCACGAGCGTCCCCGACATAGCGAAAATAGTGTCGTAGTTCTCTTCGCTATAGGTTTCGTCGTTACCGATGCTTTTCGTCGATCCCTCATCGCCTTCGGCGGTCAGATGCGCGCCATGCTTTACCTGAACAGCCTGCTGCAGCCCGTCCTGCCACTCGCTCTGGCTCGACAACTTGGCGTCACGCATCGGCTTGCCATCGGTGTCGAGCAGCACGATCATCTTTTTTCCGGTCGCGTCGATGTGCACCTTGTAATCCCGGTCGAGAATCTTGTACTCACCCTGAACTGTGCGGGTGAACAACTTCTTCTCGTCGTCGGTGAATTTCCGGCCTGGCTGTTCCAGCCGCTCAGCCCACAGGTCAGATGCCTTGTCTATTATCTTGTCGGATATTATCGGGTCACCGCCAGCCCTCCGGCCCAGGATACCGAATACACGGCCCGTAATGCCAAATTCCTCATCGGTCAGATTCCCGGCATCCTTCTGCTCCATCACGAACTGGCGCATATTCGCCCACTCGGCCTTCCGAATAACGCCCATTTCCTTGTCATCGCCGATACGCAGGTAGTGGGGAGTATCCTGGAAAACAAGAACGCGATCCGCCTCGTCGATGACGGCAAAGCGTCCGGGCGGTGGATTATCATACAACCTGCTCGTCTTGTTTTCCCCATCGGTGAGGAGAAGGATCGTCGGCACATACGATTCGTCGTCGGCATTATCCGATTCCACGAGCGGCTCTCCGTGGGGATCCCAGCGCATAACCCGAAAGCCTAAGAGCTCTCCTGCAGGGGCGAAGTACTCTTTCATTGCCCGATTGGAAAGTGTCTCTGTGGTCGTGATCACCTGAACGGTGCCCTCTCGGGCGGCCACCCATATCGAAAGCGCCAGCGACACCATCGTTTTGCCCTGAGCGGTACTCATCTGCGCCATCACGCCATCCTGGCCGCCCTCCGTCGCCCAGACCTGGTTCCACCGCATCACCTTGCCGTCGGGGGTTTCCTCGCTGATGGTCGCCCGGCGGACCGATTCCAGCATCGACAACCTGGCTTCCAGCTCGCTGCCGTTTCGCAACATATCTGACAGATCCCCGCCAGACAGCTCCCTCATAGTCTCGCGCTGCGTCTTGAAGTAACGCAGCATTCGAATCGCCGCCTTCCGGTACAGGTGCGTTTCGCGAAGAGTTGGATCACTGCTCTCTCCTTTACGAGACTCCCGAAACTTGTCAAGAGCCTTCAGCGCGCGCTCGGCCTCGTCTCTGTACTCTTCCGCACGAGCTTCGCGGTCGAAGACCATGGCCAGCCGTCGACGCAACAGTTCCGGCAGTGATTTCTTGTGCGTCTCGTTGTCGTCTGAACCCTTCGACGACTGATCGGTAGAGTGTTCCTTACTTTCCCCGACGTTCAGTTTCGTCTTTTCTTCGGAAGTACCGTCTTTCGACAAACCGCCGACCGAATGCGTCTTGCCGCCTTCGGCACCCGGCTTCGTGTCCTCACCAGCACCGGCATCCTTCGACGCCTTGCCAACCGTGTCCGCCTCACTCTCTTCGGCGTCCGGCTTCGTCTCATCGTCTCGACCCGTATCGGTGGCAGAGTGTTTCGCCGTCACCTCCCCGTAGGCCTTCTCGGCCTTCGTCAACGCTTCGCGTGCCTGCGCCACCCTGGGGTCATCGACAGCATCCAGCTGCGCCTCGAGCTCCGCGAGCGACGGCTCGAACGGCTTGTGCTCGGCTTCAGCCTGCGCGCGCAAAGCCTCCACGCGGTCGTCGACGAAGCTATCCACCGCTTCTTGATGCGTCAACCCGGCCTGTTCCAGCACCTCCTGTGCTTGCCGAACCTCCGCTTCGGGGCCTTCTTCGTGTGCGGACGGATCATCGGTGGCAACTGTCGTCGACGTGTCGGACTTGTCCGTCGCATCCTTGGCATCGACCGCTGCTGCCCGAGAATCGGTGGTGTGCTCCTGCCCAGAGTCGGCCATCGCAGCATCGACATCAGACCGCGCTGCGTCCACCGCTCCCTGTGCCCGTTCAACTCTCGTGCTTGCGTCGGCCAGCAGCCTGTCGGCGACGGCTCGCGATACTTCCTCGTAGCCGGCGGCCGACGCCTCAATTTCAGTGCGCGCCTGTTCGACCTGCCTGCCGTAGCGGTCAAGAATGTCGGCGTCGAGGTCACGTGACGATGCAGCCTCCCACTCCGCCGTCGCCGTCCGCAGCTTCCCGGCCGCCGCAATCACCCGATCGTCGTGGTTGGCCTCCCCTCGAGCAGCGTTCTCGACCGACCGATCATCATGAGCGATCCCAGTCTGCTCGGCCGCCGCCCGTAACGCCGCCCTGTGCTCAGCGGTCACAGCCTCCAAGACCGCTCTGTACTCGCTCCCGGCCGCTTCCCTCGCCTCGTACGCGGCAGCCAGCGCCGAACGCGCCGCCGCTCTCCCCTCTTCTTCGGGATCAAGGCCGCCACTGTCCCGCATCTGTTGCAGATGCGTCCGATAGCGTTGCTCTGCGTCCTCAAGTGCCCGCTCACCGCGCAACTTCTCGGCAAGGGCAGATTTCACCTTCGGATCGTCGGCCACCGCCTGCTGCGCTTTCTCAGGCTCCAGTAGCTCGTCGCGCCGAGACACAGCCTCAGCGAGCTCCCGATCATCCTCCCGCAGAACATTTTGCGCTGCCTCCAGCCTGTGGCGCGCTTGCCCCAGCTGCGGGTCCATGTCAGAAGCATCACCGTCAACACCCGCACCGACCAGCTCCCGATCACCGGCCCGCGCGCCCGACTCACGACTGGCACCGTTCGTCGGCTCATCGCCGAGGTCACCGGGTCGGGTACCGGTGTCATCGGACTCCCCGTCCGACCGGGTCTGCCCCGGTACCGCGGGCGAAGCACCGGCACGCCCGGCCGCCTCGGCATCCGAAGTCCCCGAACGGGTTTCGGTGAACGGGTAGGTGCCGGTTGTGTTCTCGGCGACCGTACCCTCGGCCTGGGGTTCGGTAGTAGTGAGCACCGCACTGCCGGTGGCCGATTTCCCTGTGACCACGGCATCCGAGACAACACGGCGGCCGGTCTGACTGCCGTTGTCACCGGCTGCGGTGCCGGCCTGGGAGGCCGGGGCGGCCGAGTCCGTATTGCCGACGGGGGAACCTGCAGTGCCCGTGCGCGTTTCGGCATTCTCGCCACCGGAGGTCTCCGACCCCGTGTCGGTGCCGCCTGTTGCGCGACCGGCGGCACCGACACGGACATCGGGCGACGAGCCGCCGGCAGTTGCCGTGGGCACCGCCTCCTCCGATGTGCCTGCGGGTGCGCCGGGCTCGACTTCCGTCGCCGTCGATTTGGTGTCAGCCGCCGCGGGCCCGCGGCGACCGGTTCCCGCGTTTGCTGTCGCGCGTCCGCGGGGATCCCCCGTGGGCTCGCCGGTCTTTCCCTGCCGGTCACCGGACGTGGAACCCGCAGCGGTCTTGGGGGTTTCAGCATCTTTGGAACCCGGGGCACTTTCACGACCACCGGTCGTCGTGGCCTTTGCATCCACGCCGCCTGCAGCTCCGCCGCGCGCCTCGCCAGTCGGCGAGCCGTTGGTAGCCCCGGCGGTTTTCGCCGTATCATCCGCCGATACATCGGAATTGACCTGCGTACGGCTGTCAGTGGCCGTATCGCCGCTATCGGATCCTGCCCCCCGCGCACGGGGAGCCACATTGAGGTTCGAGCGTGAGCTGTCACCCGGATCGGAATTGCCGCCCGCGAGACCACCTACCGGAACCCCTCCGGCCTCGGCCGAACCATCACCGGCAAGAGAGCCGTTCATCGGAATCGGCGTGTTGTCCACTGAGGCGGCCGAACCGTCGCCCGAGGACCTGATCCACCCGTTCTCCACGCCCTGCTGGAGCAGGTTGGCGGCCGTCGCCGGGTCGCCGGTATCGGGATCCCGGGCAACCATCAGGTTGTTCAGGAATTCGGCGCGTTCGGACCGCTCGGGAAGGCCCTGCATCCAGGTCGTACCCTGCCCAACGACTTCCAGCCCGCCCATCACCAGCGCCCCGGACAAGGAAGGCGCCTTATTGACCTGCGACCAGTTGACGTGGCCAGTATCGATCCGCTGCTGCAGTGCTTGGCCCGCAATGCCGGAACCCCACATCGACAGCGAGGAAGCGACGGTCCCCACGCCGATCTCGGTCAGCGCGTACTGCCCGTCCGACATCGTGACGCCGTACTTGCCCAGCACGGCCGGCAAACCGATCTCCAGGACACCCTTCACCCCGCCGAGCGCACCCCACATCACGCCCTGCGCCAACGCCTCGCCCAGGTCGAAACCGTGTCCGGTTCCGGTCATATCCTGGACCAACTGAATGCCGCTGTCGAGGCCTATTCCCGTCGCGGCATCCTTTAGCGCACCCAGCACAAATTTCTGGGCGTAGGTCCCCAACCCCGTCTTGTCCCCGATCTCTTCCACCAGCTGCGCCAGCCGCCCGACGAGCTCCTCCCCCTCATCCTCGATCGCCCCCAGGAACCCAGCCTCGGTCGCCGCCCATGCAGCGGGAACCCACAACTGCCCCCCCGGCGTCATGGCCGCATACGCCAATCGGTACAGCTGGAACGCCGCCTGCGTAACCAGGAAGTCGTCGTTCAACTGGGTATTGCCGATTTCCGTGCCACCGGTCTTCGTGTGCTGCCCGACAAGGGACGCCATCTGTCCAATAGCCGGCAACGACGCATCACCCGAGAACAACGGTTGCGCAGCATCACTGAAAGCCTGCGCGCCCGCCCCGGTATAGAACTGCTGTACAGCATCGACCGCCGACTGAACGTCCGGGCCCGCGTTCAGCAGGTTCTCCCCCAAGCTGCCGAGCACATCACCCGCCTCGATGATGCGCCGGGAATCACCATTCGGGACGGATGAAAGGGTGGTCGGCTTATAAATCCAGTAAGGATAAATCAGGTATGTCACAGCGGTGCCTTATACACAGCCTGGTACGGGCTCACCACGACTTGCGCAGCACGCCGCGCGACTCCGAGCGATCCGCCTCGGCCACATCATCGGTCAGCGACTTCGGCGCGGCGACAGACGGCTGCACCAACCCAGACAAAGGGTCCAGCGGATCGGGCAGACCAGGCATCAGCTCTTCCACTTCTGCATCCGACATCACCTGCGCGCGAAACGGTTCCAACAACTCCCCAGCTTTCCGGGTCACCTCCACCACAGCCTTCTGATGCGCCTGCGTCACCGCGGCAGCAATCTCGGGGTAGTCCAAATCACCGATATCATTGGCGAACTTGGTCTCGATGATCACTCCGTTCGCGTTCACCAGAACCGTCACCCGACTATTGCCCGCACTCGCCGACGCGGTGAGTTTCATCCATTCCTGTTGAGACTCGGCCATCGTGGCCATCTGTGTCTTGAGCCGCTCCAACACAGTGGTCACCCGGTCGCGCGTCCGCTCATCGAACATGGTCGTCTCCACCCAGCCGTCAGGCTTCACTGAGGTCGGTGGCAATACCCGAAAGGGTATCGGTGAACTCCAACTCCTTCGCGGCCTGCATCGCAGTGGGCGCGAGGCCCTGCTCACCGCCCGTCGTCTCGACCACCGCGGTCGCCGAAGCGACAGAATTCTCGTGCGCGGAGATGAACGGAGATTCGATCTTGCCACCGAACTCGTCCGCGCCGAAGGGCGGGTCCGCCAGGTAAGGTGCGATCGCGGATTGGTAGTCCGACAGGATCTGCTGAACCTGATCGGAGGCTTCCTGGAGCTGCGAGGCCGCCCGCAGCATCTCGGGCACCTCCACCTGAATGCTCTCGCTCATTTCCGCCTCCTTCTGGGCTTGGCCGACGCCGGGGTCAAGCCCGCGATCTCCAGCTGATAAAGCGCTCCGTCGATGTCGGCGAACTCCCCGCCGAACAAAACTTCGAGATGATCCCTAGTCACCTTTCGTGACTCCGCGACGGCCACCAGGGCAGCCACCGAATCACGGTGTGTAGCAGTCGGTTCGGCCGCGACACGCTGCAAGATCAACGTATTGAGTATATCGGTATCGCCAACCCCGGGAACAGCCTGCGCGAACTCGTCCGGTACCGGCGACTCACCGCGATACCAGCAACGACCGTCATGCCAGTAGCAGAACGAGAGCAACCCCGTTCCCGCGCGCGGATTCAGCACCGAGTTCGCCACCCAATTCGGCGCTCCCGCATACAGATTCGGCAGCTTCCCACCACCGTTATATGCGGCAGCCAGTTCCGGAGCGTCCCACACCCCGCCGGACAGGACCGCCCGGCCTCCGGGCAGGATGTACAGCGTCGAACCGGACCGGCTCGTAGCGCCCTCGAAAACACCCAGCGACGGCAGAATCCGCGGGCCGAGGGGCGACCCCTCGGCGACGAAGACGGCCGCCAGCAGGGCCCAACGCTCCCACAACACGGTCGGTTCGGGAAGCAGGCCCGTCGAATCTGTCGGCCGCACACCATGTTCCGCGTCGGATCGACCATCGGCGGCAGCCCGTTGCGGTATGCGCTGCTGTCTCCCGCCGTGCCGCAGGTAGGCGCCCAGCCACACCGGAAGCCGTTCCCGCGGATACGCCGCCAGATCGGCCTCGTAGGCCTGCGGCGTAAACAGCCACCCTTCCGGAAACGGATACCGGCCGTCATCGTATTCGATGCCGACCTCACCACCCGGCCGCGCGCGCAGAATCATCCGCCACCAGGGCCCGGAATCCCATTTCGCGGTCAGCTCCCGCTGTTGACGGGCCAAGTGCACGGTTACTGAATCCGCCGCGAACTGCGCCGAGCGATCACCGATCGTGAACACCACCCGAGCCATACTCTGATCGGCGGTGAGCGCGAAGGTAACGGCCATCCGCTCCCAGCCCGTCGGCCCCATCGACCTGAGGCGCTGTACGATCTGCTCAGCAAGCTCCCCGGCACGGGAGTCGACGGCAGCATCTTGCGAATCAGATACTGCTGGAACGACTTTCGCGCGCGACGAGATTGCTACGGAGGACACGTTGTCAGTGTAGAGAGAACATCTCAACACCTGCCTCGACCTTAATACAACCTTAGGATGTTTCGCCGTTACCCTCGAAACCGCTGTTCGTCAGCCGCAACCCGTTGCCTCGTTCCATTGGCGGATAATGGCCAGCGCTCAAAGCGCGGTTCCCAGAGGCGAGAAGATCAGTATCCGCCCCCGGCGATGAAATGGCCGACGGGCAGGGGTGACTCTGGGCCCCAGTAAGGGGCGGTGAGAGCGTTCATCGTCGGCGCGGCGATGAACCTCACTGCCACATGCGCGCAACTTTGCGGTCGGCGCCCTGGAAACCCTCGTACGCGCCCTGCCGGAGATCGTCGAGCGCCTTCACCGACGCCGCCAGTGCGGCTACATCATTCATTAGGACACCGTGTTTGTAGAGGAATTTGTCCGCGCCTTCCCCTGTCCAGACTTTAGGCGCCGTCAGATGCTTGGCTGTTATGTTCAAATCATCTTCGAGATTGGTGATCTTCGTGTAGTCTTTTGCCAATGCAGCGCTGACCTCAGCATGGGTAACCGCATCGTGTCGAATAATCCCTGCCATTGTCTCTCCGTTCGGGCTGTCAAGGAAGGTTGAGAAACTGCCGAGTGTTGTTTGATTCGGTGGCGACATATTTCACACGGCCCTTGTCGACCAAATCCTGCACTTCCTTCAGCGCGGTCTGCGCCTTCTTACCATTCGCGGTCACCACCTGCGCGGCAGCAAACCACGCCGCACTGAATTCTCCGATGATGCCGCTGCTCGTGGCATCGGCCACAGACGCCAGCACCTCACTGATGACTGTGGCCAGCTGATCGAGATCGCCGCCATACTTCTGGGTGAGGGCGGCCTGCTGGTCGCTGTCGAGCTCCATGCTCGGACAATATCGGCCGACCGCTACTGCCGCCGCCTTCTTAGCACGATCTGAAGATCAGCGCACCCGCTCCTCCCGCAGCGTCTGCACGATCACGGCTATGTGGGTATTGATACGGGCGGCCAACCGCGCGACATCGACGGGCACTACCACCGACGGGGTGTCATCGGTGATCAGATATCTGCCGTCGTCCGGAAGATCGCGCCAGCCCAAAAAGTATCGGCTGCAGCCGCGCGGCCCGAACGCGGAACGGGCCTGCAGGATTTCGAGTCCGCCCATCCGTTCCGTCGGCGCCTCGAGAAAACGGGCGGCCCGGTCCTCGGGAGCCTGTGCGGCGTAAGCACGTTCCCGCACGGCAGAGCGGCCGTAGGAGTAGTCCAGTCCGTCGTCGGGATCGACCAGCACCATCTCACCTAGGCCGCCCGCCGGCAGCACTGGCAACTGCTCCACCGCCACCCGCGCCAATTCCACGGCATGGCAGCGGGTGAGGACGAACCCATTGCTGTACACCGATGTCTCGCCCGGAATCTCCCGCACGACAATGCCGTCCGCGCCGCTACGGGCAGCGTGCACCCGGATAAGCCCGCCCGGGTTGCCAGGAGTACGGGTATCCCAGCCGTTCAGCGCGAGGGTGATGTCCGGATGGGCAAGGGTCTCGACCAGCGGCGGCACGTCCAGATCGGGCATCTCCCGCAGCCGCTCGCGCGCCTGGAGTTGGTGCGCCTCATACCGATCGGCGTTTTTAATCCGGCTGACGGCGATCAGCGGAGTCGGCAGCGGACCTGCCTTCGTCTCGGCCCACAGCGCCGTGAATTCCACGTCGGTGAGCGTCCAGCTGTAGTTCATTTCTCGTCGACGAGCGACACACTGGTCACCGGCGCCTCGCCCATCGCGTTCTCCAGGTATCGGCGGGAATTGAGATAGCCGGGGCTGCGGTGGGGCTTCTGATCGTTCTTCTGGCCGGCGGCCCCGGGGCTACCCATGCCGCCGGGGGAACCACCCGACGATCCCTCGGGCTCGGTCGGTGCGATACCCGCACGGCCGAGCGGTTCCTCGTCCGCGGCAACACTGTCGGTTCCCGGGAGCATCCTCGCCGTCGCGGCCGTGCCCAACTGAGATTGCAGGGTCTCGCCCGCCACGCCGTTGGACACCTCTTCGACGTCGCCGACGGCGCCCGCTCCGCCACCCATCCTGGCGGCGGCCGGGCCAGCTCCCGCCCCATTCATCGCCGCGGCCGTCTGCTGGGCCGCGGCCGTCTGCTGGGCCGCGGCCGCCTGCGCGACCTGTTGCTGGTTGGTCGCCTGACCGAGCCCTTGCTGGGCAGCGCCAGCCACCGACCCGACGGCCTGCGACGCGTTACTGAGATCGCTCGACGGGTCAGTCGTACTTGCGGTCGAGTCTGTCGCGCCACCTGTCGAGTCGGTGCCGGCGGCATTGGCCGCGGTGGAAGTGCCCGCACCGGTTGTGCCCGCTGTCGACGTACTATCGCCGACACCAGATCCCGGAGCCAAGTTCGCATCGGCCGCAGTCGCTGCGGTGTTGTTGTTCAAGCCTGCTGTACTCAATACGGGGGTATCCGTACCGGTACCGACACTCGGGGCATACACAATGCCGGGCTGGGAACTGGTAACACCGGAACCAGCATCAGTGTTGTTCCCAGAGCTGGAATCGGAACCTTTGCCGTTGGCGGTATCGGTGGCGTTGGCCCCATTACCGGAATCGGAGGTCGCCGAAGCGGGAACGGAAAGTACAGGAATGTTCCCAGTGGCCCAGGCATAGCTGCCATAATACCAGTTGCTATATTGACCCTGGTAATATTTCAGCAAATCATTACCGACCACATCGGCGTTCTGCTTTTTCAGACCCTCCTGATAGTAGACCGCCACCCACCCGGTGGCTAGCTGAGCCTTTGTAAAAGAGACGTCTGGATGCAAGGCAACGGTAACACTTTTGGACCCGTTTTTAACCGCCTCCAATCTCGATATTTCCGGAGCTCTGCCAGTCGGCACCACGACCGTGCCAGCCGTCATATTGCCGGTACTCGGCTGTTCGGCTAATACAGGCATATACGCCTGCGTCGACGCCAGAAAATCAGCGGTCTGCCCGAGCAGCCAACCGGTGTACTGCATGGCGCTGACCAGATCGGGCGCGGTGGCGCTATAGTTCTTCATCGCGGCCGCGGCGGCATCCGCCCCTTTTCCGGACCACTGGCCATCCTCCATCGCAATGCCCATCCCCTGGTTGAACCATTCGAAACCTTGGTTCAGATACCCTGCCAGATAGTTCCACTTCTCCCCTGAGTTGGCGACCACTTGAGGGTTGACCCCACCGAGAGCATGGAGTTCGGGCCACTCAACACTCGCCGGAAAATCGGCAATCTGCGGCTGCGTGGCCAATTGCCCGGTATAGTTGGGGACGCCCCCAGAATTAATATAGTCCATCCAACTGCCGCCGGGCAGCTGGGTATAAGACTCCACATTGTCACCAGCAATAGTCGCCGCAGTATTCCATGCAGTCGGCGTCCAAGCTTGGAATTTCGCATTTCCAGTCGGGACATTAATCGTAGTAGAATCTTCGAGATCGAAGTTCTGCAAGGGCAGGTTGGAGGTGCTCGAACCACCGATCGAATCTGGTGAATCGCCGGTAGCCGAGGTGACCACCGACTCGAGACTTTGGAAACTCTTGGACAGAATACTATTCAAGCTGCTACTCGATGCACTCGAGGAGTCGGTGTATTTTAAGGTACCACCTGCGTATCCGAAGGTAGAAGCAATGGACTCTACGATTGATATATGTGCGCTAAGGATACTATCCAGATTCGAATCGTGCAGCTCATTGAATTGACCTACCAGCATCTGTGTCGAACGTGCCCCACCAACCTTGGCGGGGTCGATCTCCAGAGTCGGGAGTTGTTTCTGCGCGGCATTCAAGCACTCCAGAAGTGTGTTGCATGCCTTGATGGCCTCATCCGCGGCTGTCGCAGAAAACTGCAGTCTGTTCTTACTGGCGGACTGAGTACTCTGAAACACCGACGTCCAAGCGGACTGTGTTGCACCCAGGTCTGGGTCGGTGGTCGAGTCTGGACCGCCACCGCCGGCAAGTCTATCGATACTCATCGTTCACACTCCTCGCGAGCCCATGGCAATCGGCGACAAGTTCTGTTTCATGTCCGAAACCTCAACCGCCACAACCCACCTACCGATGCCGTCACAGCGCCGCGTCAGCTTCGGCTGTCATTCCGACGACCGCACCCACGGTTTCCGCGCATATGTCACGGCTATACCCTGCGGCTCGGCCATCTCCTGATGATATCGGTCTCCTCCGATTGTGTGGCGACGCCGACTTCCCATCGTTGACAAGCAGATCCCCGGTCTGTCTGCTTGTCGGCTACTAGCCCGCCCCCGCAGCAGCCACGGCGGGTGATCTGTGCCATCGTCGGTCTGCGCGAAAGTCCGATCGGGCATGGATAGGTCGGCCCAGATCACGATCTGATCCGAGCTTTGTGGCAACTCACCACGCCCGGTCCAGCACCTGGCTGAACTTCGGATCAACGGTGTCGTACGCCTCGTCCGGTAGCGCCGCCTGCGGTGCGGTCGACAGACCCGGCACGGCGGTCACCGGATCGGGTAGTCCTGGTGCGGGTTCGCCGGGCCTCATGTTCGTCATAGCCTGAGCGCGAAGGGGTTCTACCAGTTCAGCCGTTTTGCGGGCCAGTTCGGTGACAGCCTCACGATGCGCTTGGGTCGCCACAGCGGCGATCTGTAGATAGTCCAGATCGTCTATATCGCCAGGACTTCCGGAGGCAGTAAGCCTGGCCCACTCCTGCTGAGATTCGGCGAGCGTGATCACTTGCGCCCGAAGTTGCTCAATGGCGTCGGCCACGCGGTGGTGCAACTCTTCGTTGATCATGGAATCCTCCGCACGGCACTTACCGCCTATCCGGTTCCGGGGTTGTTACGAGACTGGAGACCTGGCCGCCCGCGTCCTTGATGCGGTCAGCGACCCGCTCCCGTGCATCCAGCCCGCCGTCCTGCGAATCGGACACCGCTGGAACGGATTCCGGGCGGGAGGCAGCTGCTGTGACGGTGGGCACACCAGAAGGATAGAAAGGATGCCGTCCGCTCCGGCGTCACCTTAATTCAACCTTAAGCTCACCGGCCGTTACCGCCGGCATCACCCTTGCCACCGCACGGACGGCCTGCCGCAAACTGGCCGCCGTAGCCGACGATCCCCGCAACCCCATCGCACAGCACCTCACCAACTCCGCCAGCCATTCCAGCACCACCCGCAGATGCCGGATCCACCGCTGGTGCGATCCCGGCCGCGGGGATCAACTACTCCAAGCGCACCAGCAGAACCTTCATCAGTTCAAGCGGGCACGGTGGCGTGTTGCAGAGAGTCGGCAGACGTTCAGCCGGCTGAGCCGGTCGGCGGGAAGGCAGGGGCCGGGGGCTGAGAACTGTCTGGAACCGCACGGATGTACTGTGCCGAGGCGACTCCACCCGTGGCGGGCTGACCCGACCCCCATTCCAATGGACAGTTCGCGACGTCCTGGAAGGTCTGCTCATGCGATCCTATCCAAGTTTGCGCCGGAACCGGGATCGTGACTGCGTCGGGGTAGGCGCAGGTGGCGATCCAGTCGATACGATAGGTCTGATTGTTGTCGTTGCGGCAGATCAACCCGGTGCACTGGACGCCTGGAGCGAGGCTCACCGGCGGAGGGTTGGCGGCGGCAGTCGGTGCGAGCAGCCCGATGGCCGCGAGGATTAAAGCTGCGATACCGAAGATATTGGCCACTCGCTGATTCATTTCGCATCTACTCCGGTTCTGAACGGTGTCGCTTCCCAATGATGCTTACTCTCACTGGTAATCAGCTTAAAGCCACCACCGTATTTGGAGTGAGTTGACGGTATTGCCTGTGATCGGATACTCCCCACAGCCACATCGAGAGATGTAAACAGGACTGCTACAGAGCAATCCGCGCATCGAGAAATGAGACGTTCTCCCGCGCTTAGCGCTGGGCACACACCTGCCTGTCGCAACGTACCGTCGCACATATGCATCCACCTCAAAACGCGACTCTCAACAGCAGTCAGTCTGTCAGAGGCTCTACATCATTTGGGAACATGTATTCCCAAGAATGGGGAGCCGTAATCGAGGCGGTCGTACGTGAAGCAACTCGGGCTCCAAGCCAGCCGAGCGCACGATCGTGCTACCACGACCGGTCACACCGATCACCGGCGAGCTGTTCGCCCAGCACCAGATGCTCGCCCCCCGGACTTCACTCGATGCATCGATCACGATCCAACCGGCATTTTTCCCAGAGACGAGAAACCGTCGACTCACGCCTACTATTCGATCATTTGTGCTCGAGCGACCTCCGGGCGAGAGAGCCGTCCAGGGTCAGGAAAGAGGCGGTGGCGGTGTGCGCATAGCGGTCGTCACGGGCAACTCCAGGATCGCCGACCCGTTGATCGAGGCATTCGCCGCCCAGGGACACCCGGTCGTCCACCAAACCCGTGGTGCCGAATTATTCGTGATGCTCCCCGACCTCGATGCGGTCATCCTCGATGCCAACCTCCCGGACCTACCGGGAATCCATGTGCTGCAACGGCTTCGAGAATTCAGCGATGTTCCGGTGATCGTCCTCATCTCGCAGGGCGACGAACACCTGGTGATACGGAGCCTGCAGTCCGGTGCCGACGATTGCGTGACCAAATCGGCCCGGCCGGCCGAGCTCATGGCCCGGTTGGACGCGATCATGCGACGATGGCTGACACCGCTGTCGGCCGACGCGGTGGTGGTTACCGGTGATGTCGCAGTGAACTTGGCGGCACGCAGCATCGAGGTGGCCGGCGTACCCGTCGGGTTGACGCGCACAGAATTCGACATCGCGGCGACGCTCGCGGAATGGTCGGGTACGGCTGTCAGCAGGGAGTTCCTGACGGGCCGGGTGTGGGGCGAGGTGGAGGGGCATGCGTCGCGACCGCTGGATGTGCATATCGCGGCGCTGCGGGCAAAGCTGAAGCGGCCCGGACTTATCACGACGGTTCGCGGATTCGGGTACCGATGGGGCGAGAACGTTGTCGACTCCGTCGCCGCACAATAACGTCGACCGCCACCGAGCACGAACGCCCAGGCCACCATCGACCACATCACCCAGCTCTCCACCCAGCGCGAAGAGGTCTACGACGGCGTCCCGCCCCACCCTGTATCTCCTCGACGGAAACGGAGCATCCAACACCGAGGGACAGAGCACTTGGGCCATGCGCGGCGGCACCGTACAGTTCTTCGCCGACAAACCCATCAACGTGGTGATGCCGGTCGGCGGGCCCGGAAGTTTCTACACCGACGGGGAGAAGGACGACCCCACGCTCGGACACAACCGTCGGCTCAGGGCAGTTCCATCGAGTCACCCCGCCAGACGCTGCAGTTCCAGCGCCAGCGATTCCGGGGCGGAAAAGAACGACGAATGACCGGTCGGCAACATAGCGATATCGACGATGCCATCCTCCGCATACATCGCTCGCTGCAGATCCACCGGAAGGATAAAATCCTCGAGGGTGATTACTGCCGCACGGCGAACGCTACCGTAGCGAGAATCCGTGACATTGATCGGTGTCGCGAAAGCCCCCACCGGCTCGGGAGAGAGCAAACGGGCCGCCAAGGCGATATCCGCGGGGTCGCACCCGCTGTAGAAGTACGGCGCCGATGCCTCCGGGTCGCTGATCAGCACATCATTGTCCTCATCGGCATGCATTGCCGAGCCGAGTGCGGCAAAATTCGCCGCCAGCGCCGGGTCGGTCATCATCGAGCGCCCGCCATTCAGAACCGTGGCGGACAGATAGATCAGAGTGCCGATCCGCTCCGGGCATCGTTCGGCCACCAGGCTAACGGTCATTCCACTCATCGAGTGGCCCACGAGCACCGCGGGCTCGTCCAGCGAGCGCAGGACGGATTCGACCACGTCCGCATAGTTGTGCTGGGTAAGCCCCTTCAGCGGCGTCCGGTCGATGCCGTGCCCGGGCAGATCCGGGGTGATCACGCGGTGCCCCGCCGCTTCCAGCAGTGGCACCAGCCGATACCAGCACCAGGCGCCGTGGCATCCGCCGTGAACTAAAACGAATGTGCTCATTTGCCAACCTCTTCCGCCGCGACGGCGACTCGCAGCGGATGTGTGACAGATTCGCTGAACAGCACGCGCATAGACCTATCGCGATTCTCGAGTTGAACACACTGAACGGACGGGCGAGAAAGCGGGCTGGACATCGTCGGGTTGAATGTATCGTCATGCTATAACGTGAACTGCCGAGTTACCCCTCATGGGAACAGTCGCGGCCGCTGGTCAGCGTCGCATCGGAGTTGGTGTGGTCGGTGAACGTACCCGCCCAGGCGCCCATGATCTCGATCGACTTCCGCTTGATAGCACCGAAGCGGGAGTGGCATCGCTATCTAATGAGACGTTGAAGTCAGCGCGCGTACCATGCCTCGAACAGTGCCGTGGCTATCCAGTGCCTGTTGACGAATGCGAAGTGCTCTGCCGAGAGACCCTTACCAGCATCTGATTTGCGCCGTGGATCTGCGCCGCGGGCCAGGAGATATGCGGTCACGGTCACGGTGAGCGGCTCACCGGTCTGGCCGTGCGCGTCGATCTCGGAGTCGATCGCATGATGCAGCAGTGTCAGCCCGCCGAACTCCTCGTGGACATCGGTACCAGCATCGAACAGATCCCGAAGTGCTTCGATGTCGCCCAGCTCGACGGCGGCGTGCGCCGCACTCATCATCTCCACCGTCGTCGCCTTCTGGTCATGAGCCGGCGGCGCCGCCCATGACCGGTGACTGTACATCATCGGGCCGCAAGCCGGGCGGACAGCCGGGGGGCATCCCGCGATCTCGAGCATGAAGTACAAGTTCCTGCATCGCCGCGGTCGGCGCGCGTATCGCACTACGGTTCGAAGCCGGCTCGGTGGACCGAGTCGCCCACGGGCCGGGACACTCCGTGAGCGAGAAGCCCTCTTCTATGGAGCACTATTAACGGACCGGCCTGTGGCGCGGTTCGAGTCGGTTCCGCCGCCTCTCCACTGGTTGGTGGCATTTGCGATCGCGGAGGACGTGCCATGGCAGATCGATACACGGTGGCATTCGAGGCGGAGCTCGCTGCGATGCGCTCGGAGTACCAGGCATTGACGGAGGCGAGGCAGCGATGGTCGTTGCGGTCACTGCTGAGCACATCTGATTGCGATGTCGCCATCTACTGTCAGGGCTTCCGGCCCAACAGATTCGGGGGGTACGCGTGTGCCGAGGTGGAACGATTCTGTCGCCGCCATGAGATCTGGCTGGACTCCGGTGGCGCGGACTACAACAGCATGACCCCGTACCTGCACCCGCACGCGGTCGCCGCAGAGCGGATGAGGATCATCGGGATCTTCAATGCGATTCTGTTCTGGCTCAACGACACTGTCGGGCGCGAGAAGTTCGCGCATCTGTCGGTGGCCGAGCAACAGCGGGCATTGGAAACGGCCGAGCGGCTGCGCGGCTTGCTCGAATCACGGTGTGTAGGAGTGGACCCGCGTGCCGAGGAGGGCGCGGCGGCCGAGTTGCTGACATTGCTGACTCGGCATGCCGACCCGGGCTGGCTGGACCGGTTTCTCGGGTCGACGGCCGAACACTTACGCACCGCGATCCGCGACCAGAATGCCCGGGCCCGTGGGGGATTGCTGACTGTGGCAGAGTATGTGGACCTACGCGCTCAGGTATCGGGAATGTATCCGGCGATCTCGCTCTGCGAGTTCGGCCGCGACGACTACCTACCATGGGATCGTATTCGCGCCGGGGGCCTGGCTCCGGGTCTACACCGATTACAGAGATTGACGGCCGATATCGGCGCATTGATGAACGACCTGTTTTCTTTCGAAAAGGAATGCATCACCGACGGCGCAGATTTCAATCTGGTTCCAGTGTGGCTGCTGAACACACCGGGAGCGACGCTGGTCGATGCCGTGCACGAAGCCGCTCGAATTGTGCGCGACCGGCTGACCGAGTTCCGCCACCTTCGTACGCGTGTCCGCGCCGACTGCGGCAAGCTTACCGATCGGCGCACAGCCGAAACAGTGTCGGCTCATGTGGAGGACTTGGCCGGTTGTGTGCAGGCGACCTGGGTGTGGCAGACCACCACCCTGCGGTACAAGGGCCTGTCGATTTTCACCGAGAACCACACCGAATGATTATTCCCAGCACCGGGACTTCCTCGTGGTGCGGCACCTCTCCACGACATCTAGTGTTGTGAGCACAATACGTCGACTTCCGGAGAGGGGTATACCGGCGGCGGCTAGACATCTTGGGGTGTGATGGACAGCATTGAGCGTAGGATTTTGACCACCACATGGTGGCAGGCGCTGGTAGCAGGCGGTGACGCACCTGCCGCATCTGAGCAGGCCCGCCGACTGTTATCGGAATTGGTTGATGATCTTGCGGTCCACCTCGTCGCCGAGGACTTCGACGCGAGTCCGGGGGCACGCATCGGTGCGGCACTGGCAGCAGCAGGCTGGACCGACCCTGCGGTGCCTACCATCTCTGCACAGGCATTGCAATACTTGGCCGATCACTGCAGTCGGTACGATGCCGCAGGACGATTCGCGGCCCTGTGCACTGCACTCGGTCTAGGCCATCAGGCCCAGCTCCAGCGGGTGCGCAATCTCGAGCTCGACCAGGAAGAATTACGGCATGATGCGAATGCGAAGTTTCATATCGTGTTCGACAACGCCGCGATCGCCATCGCGATCGGCGACACCGACGGGACGCTGGTCGAGGCCAATCGCGGATTGGCCGAGATGATCGGTGTGCCCGTCGAGCAGCTGCGGGAGATTTCAGTCTACGACTTCGCCCACCCGGACGATCAGGACGAAATCCGGAATCTGGTCTACGACAAGCTGGTTCCCGCCGGGGATGGCTCGGTCAAGCTGGAACGGCGCCTGCTGCGCGCAGACGGCAGTGTGGGCTGGGTGGCTTTCTCGATCACCTATGTCAAAGGTGGTGGCGGGCAGGATGATTACCTGCTTGCGGTGGGCGAGGACGTTACCGAGCAGCATCGTTTGCAGCAGGAGTTGTACTGGCAAGCACAGCATGATCCGCTGACCGGCCTGCCGAACCGTCGTCACCTGATCGAGCGCATCGAGGACGTGGCCGCCGCCTCTGGTGCCGACGACCAGGTGGGACTGTGCTTCATCGACCTCGACAGGTTCAAACCTATCAACGATAAATACGGTCACGGCACGGGAGACCAGGTTCTCCGCGAGGTTGCGAGCCGCTTCCAGGACGGAGTGCGCGAGCAGGACTGCCTTATCGCCCGGATCGGAGGCGATGAATTCGTCGCCCTGATCCCGCCGCCGGCGGAGAGTCAACTCGTGACGGCCGTCGCCGACCAACTGCTGGCGGCGTTGGCCGATCCGATCTCGGTGAATGATCACCAGCTGCAGATATCGGCCAGTATCGGGGCCATCGTCACTCCTATCGCGGGCTCGGACGCCGAGTCCCTGCTCGACTCGGCGGACACCGTCCTGTACTTCGCCAAGACCAACCGAAAAGGGAATTCGGTCGTGTGCCGTAGCCGATCTGTCACAGAGGTGAACCGGCTGCGGCCGCGTTGACGATATCGCTGGTTCGGTCGGGTCGGATAGCTTTGAGACACAGGCGATCCCAGACATGACGGTAGACCTCGAGATCGCTGTACTCGCGTAGGAAGCTGGCGCCAGTGGCATCGCGGAGGTGCACGATATCGGTGAGGTCGCCGGCAGGAAAGCGCAGTATGGTGAATCCCACCCCGCTGATGATCGGTCCCCCGGCGTGGTCGGGAATGATCTGCACGGTGATGTCAGGACAGTCGGCGAGGTCGGCGAGGTGGGCGAGCTGATCCCGCCAGACTCGCCAACTGCCGAGCTGGCGGCGCAGCGCAACCTGTTCGACCACGACCCACAGTCTCAGCGGGTCAGGACGGGTGAGCAATTGCTGGCGCCGTTCCAGAATGTCGATTCGTTGCTCGAGGTTCTCACCCTCGCCCGGGTGGGCAAGGGTGAGAACCTCGCGTGCGTAGGCGGGTGTTTGAAGCAGATCCGGAATTACTGCGGGCGCGTAGCAGCGCAGGTGTGAGGCCAAATCCTCGAGAGATAGATAGGTATCGAGCCAGTCCGGCGTGTGATCGCTCTTGATCCCGGCTGCCACCGGCAGACGAAATCCCAATGTCCTGCGCAGCACAGTTGGATCACCGGTCGAATTATCAACTCCACCACCCGCATCGGCGGCGATGGCCGTGTTATCGGTCACCGGTTCTCCCAGTCGATTCAAGTATGGCGACTTAACGAGTCTGCCACGTCCGCCTGGAGACAGTGGCGCCACCGGTGGGAAGGTTGGCTTCGGCAACGAAGTGCCCGGATGATGGCACGATCACCGTGTCGCGGTCGGCAACCTATGGCGGCATGGCCGAGAGACAGTTCACCTCATACCTGGATCACGTCGGTGAGCCATTCGCAGGAGGCGCCGATCAGCTCATCCGACCTGGCGATTGCCTCGTCCAGTTCGGCGCGGTCGATATTTCGGCGATTGGCGATCACCACTGCGCCGAGATCACTGTGGCCGGCGAGGTCGTTCTCCGTCGAATGCCACCAGATCGGCTTAACGGCCGCGTCGGTGAATCCGCAGTTTCGCGTGAGTGCGGACAACAGACGGTCGGACCGCGGCCCGTCGGCCACCGGGCGCCTCTCCACATAATTCATCAGCACCGCATAGACGATCGGACTGCGTGCGGCGCCGTCATGCAGGATGTCGATGAGCCTCTGTGTAGATGGGGCGGCCTCGACGCTGTCGAAATCGGGGAAATTCAGGCCGTATAGCGCCATAGCCGGACGATAGATCCGCCAGTGCCATGACTCATCCTCCAGAAATCTTGTCCACATGGTGCGTTCCTGTGACGTCATATCATGGTCGAGAACCGGTGAAATATGATGTCTGGCACTCTTCGTGAAGAGATATGCCTGCCCTAGCCAGATCAATGCCGTATTGCGGTTCTTCAACCCCTCCACAAATCGCGCCCTGCGGGCAGAGGAATGGCGAGTCATTTGAGCGTAGAGCGTATCGACTGCTTCGCGGAGTGCATCGATGCCGGAAACCCCGGGGCCGGTAAAAGCGGCATCTTGCAGCATGCCATGCATGGCGAGATGCTCGAGCACCTTCTGCCAGGTGTCGGCGATGCCGGGTGTATGCATGCCGGGTCCAGGTGTCCGCAGGGCGGATAACAGCGCGTCGCCGGCAGCCGAATCGAGCCGCAGGTTGACTTCCGAGTTGTTTCGCTTCAATCGAAGGCCCTCGTCCACGCGTATTGCTTCGGTACCGAGCGAGATCGAGACTCGCTCCGGCAATATCACTCGGAACCCGGTTTGGTGAGTCAGCTGCGGGGTTCGATACTGCGCTTGCGTCATTATCGCATCTCATATCATCGCAAATGGCGGCGTGTTGGTGCCCGATCCGAAGGATGGGCACCAACACGTTTGCTACGACGAAATATCGCCTGTGGCATGTAAAATTCCCGAGTTGTTGATCAGATCGAGGATCTGAACGACAGGATCGGAGGAAGAAAAGTCGTACTTTTCCGTTTCGGTCTTCTTTTCCATTGCCTTCTAACCTTCCGGTTGGTATGTTGACAGGTGAAGTAAGTATGCACCGTTGCGACGTACCGTGCGCCGATCATCCCCAGTAATGGGGATCGTAATTCTACACAGAACATCGGCACGCTGACCAGCGGCACGATGTACGGGATCGCCGTAGCCGTGGAATGCGAACCGCGCGATCTCACGCCATGTGCTCGACAACTACGGAAATATCACCTCGGATACACCTCGGTCAATGTGATCGAACTAGTCGTGGAGCTGGAATTGCGATTCGGTGTGGGATCGATGAGCGAAGCCTCAGACGCCCAGCCGTCGCCACATCAGACAGGACTTGACCACCAGGGCACACGTCAGCGTCGTGCTCATATAGGGGATCATCGCCGGTATTTTCCCGGCCTCCTCGAGGCGCCAGAAGAATGGGCTTGCGGGCCACAGCCGATCCTCACCCCGAATATTGGACAGGTAGCGAGCCCCGGCAACCGATCGAGCGATGTCATCGGCATCGAGTCTGTCGGGCACGCTGGCCAGAGCGAGCAGGGCCAGCGCCGTACTCAGCGGGTCGCTCCCCGTGGACCGGCGGCCCCAGCCACCATCGTCCTGCTGCACGGCACGCAGCAGCTCCAGCGCACGCGTGACCGCCGGTGATTCCGGTCGCACTGCGCCGAAAAACCGCAGGCATGCGTAAACCACATAGAAGCGGCCGCAGTAGAAGGGACTCACCCAGCCGCCGTCGTCACGCTGAACCCTCTCGAGATAATCGGCGCCCCGCGCGACCCACTCCGCGGCCCCTCGCGGATCATCCACGTGCAGCGCGTACAACAGGCTCGGGATGACATCCGCATCTCCCGAACCCTCCACCAGGCATGACAACCACGGCTCGGGAAGCCGGCCGTCGCCGGAGCGCTCGGCATCGGGCACCAGCCAGGTGCGAGGCATACCTGCGGGCCCCAAACAGTCACGCAACACGAACTCAACGGCGGGGCGACAATATTTGTCGACATCAATGCGCCGGCCTGCTCCCAGCAGCGCGATCATGACCGAGGAGAGCGTGTCCGAATCCGGCGGAAACTCGGGCACCTCCGGCAGATAACTCCAGCCCCGGCCATCCGTACGCCGGCGATCCATCAAATAATCCAGCTCATGCTCGATCACCGGCTCCAACTGCCGACCGAGCAGATCGGAACAATCGAGTAATACGTCCGCAACAACACCGCGTTGAAAGACGTCGACGTGCTGATCCTCCTTGTCGACGCGCAGTCCCAGCTCCGGCGGCACGCGAGTACTGTCGGCAAGATCATCCAGCCCGCCGACCGTCTGGGCAGCCAGGTGAACGACTCCGGGCCAAGCTAGCTGTTCCCACAGCGACGGATCGATCGACGTCGATAGGCTTCGGTCGCGCATACTATTCTCCCTCAGATGTCGCGACATCTGCCGCGAACCACGCAGCAGCTATCATCGCGCACACTAACCGACATTTCCCCAAGCCCACACCAAATGGTGCCGCCAGGTCCGGGAATATCCCGAATATGCCACACCACAGCGCCGCCTCGCGTTGATTATTCTCACCTACAGGAAGTCTCCCTGATGCTGATCGCTCGTTTACTGCGTAGCATCAGCGTCCTACCACACAACTTTATACAGCCACAGAATCAATGATTCGAGAATGGAGTATCCAATGACCCTTTTGACAGACCTGGTTGGCATTTTCCTCTCTAGCAGTGGTCACACTGATATCGGGTTCATAGCCTGGGGGGAAGGAAACTGATCAGAGCCGACGGCCGGGGCGCCTCGTCAAACGGCCGCACTGTCGTGAGGCTCGCTAGCAGCGCTGAGCGCTGGGGAGCCTCACGACAGTGCAATCAAAAGGTGGTGGGCAGGACGTTGTCGACGCACCGGGCGTCTCACGCCGAACCGCCTGGATAGTCGGCCAGCAGGAGCCGAGCGCCGACTCACCGTCCAGCCGGGCGGTGAGTCGGCGCGGCCGGACGGAATTCGCCACCAACGGGAAGTCGCGCACGGCGAGCACCGAGGGAGAGCCCGGACGGAGCGATCAGCTGGTCTGAGTGCCCGACCAGCCGAAACTGAAACTGTGTCCCATCGAGGAGCAACTGACCGCGCCGCGACCGCCGCCGGAGCACGTTGCGCCGGCATAGCTGATGGTGCTGCCGTAGCCACCCGGATCCGGCAGTGCCAGACTACCGGCGCGCCCATACGAGCCGACCAGCCCGAAGGTCGGGTGCGCGGGCAGGAATGGCAGATCGATGGCCAGATCCGTGACCGGAATGACATTGTACCACTCGGCCACCCCGGCCGGGATATCACAGCCGACAGCGCCACTGGCCTGGATCCCGCAATTCGCACCGTCGATGGTGAAATAGGCGGTGGTACCAACGAGATACGGTGCCACATCCACACTCGTGGCCTCCCCTGGTGTCGCATTCGCGACGGCGACGCCGGCCGTCGAAATCGCGAGGGCGGCAATTGCCGCGCCGATAAACATCCGTGCTTTCATAGAATCTCCTGGGAATTTTACTAGCCGGGGTAGGCCAGACTTGTCGATATTTCGTGTCGCATAGGCACTGTCGCGCACCCGGGGCCAGACGTTACCGACCGGAAGAACAACCCACCAGACATGGGAACTGCGACTTGACTATCACGGAAGCCGCGTCCCAGTCGAGATGCGGCAAGCATAGCTGGCACCCGGCGGCCCGGGCTGCCGACACAACCAGCTACTGGGAAGACCCGGAAAATGGTCCGCTGACAGCACAGTGCAGGTTGCTGCCGCCCGCCGCGGTCGACGGGCCGACAGGATCGGTGGACGATCGATTCCTGCCCAAGGTTACTTGCAACCAGCTCAGCATCAGCCGGTTCGTGGCGGCCGCGTTTTCTTCCAGCTGCAGTGCATGGCCACTGTTGGGGACGACGTTGGTGGACAAACATGCGTTGGGGAGTAGCGGTTGTTCGTATGCATTGAAGGCTTGCTGAGTGGCGCAGTTGGCACCGATGGAAGCGGGAGCGTCGATCGCGTTATCCTCGCAGTAGTGCCGATCCTGTTGGCCATCGACGACGAACGCCGGAATCTTGATCAGGGCTCCCTGAGTTTCCGCGGCGCTGCCCTGTGGCCGGGTGCTCAACTCGGTCTTGGACAACAGACCCTCGTACTTACCCTGAGCGGCCAGCGCCTCGGGAGAGGTGTCGGGAAGGTAAAACGAACCGGCGAGGCCGATATCTTTGGGTATGACGGTGGCATAGCCGGAATCAAGGTCGGCATACTGCGGGAATATGGTGCTCGCGGCGACCTGATACAGCGCGTTGAGCTGGGCGGTTTCCGGGGAAACGGCGGGTCCGTAGCCGGTGAGGACTATCGTGTTGAAATCTTCGGGATCCGCGGCGGCGACACCGGCGATGGTGCCCGACCCCAGCGAGTGTCCGACACCGACGACCGAGTTCCATTGCCGATCGATTCCGGCCTGCCCCCGATGCAGCGCAACCGCGACCTGATGGGTGGTCGACACTATGGCCTGGTAGGTGACAAGAGAGCTCGACGATGGAATGGAGCTGCGGCCGGTACCGAGCCGGTCGATCGCCAGGGTTGCATATCGCGCCTCCGCTGCGGCGTCGACCAGGCTGTAGCTGTCCAGTCCGGGCATATTCCAGTAGGAGGCGTTCTCCGCGCCTCCACCGGCGGCGAGAAGAACCGTGCCGTTACTGAATGGCGGAACGCAATAGTCTCCGGTGATCTGCCCGGGCGTCGGTATGCCGGGGATGGTGACCGGGATCTGAATCGTATGACACGACGCCCGGCCGATATCGGCCGCGGCAGGCCCGATGGTCACGCACATCGCCGCGACGGCCAACCCGGCGGCCGCGGCGGCGGCCGACAGCGGACCTGTAAAGGATTCGCTGAACAGTACATGCATTGATCTATCGCAATTCTCGAGTTGAGCATACTGAACGGATGAGAGGGTGGACAGTGGAGCGGACATCGTCGGGCTGAATGCCCCGGGATGCTAGGGCGTGGATTGCCGGGTTACCCCACATGGGAAGAGTCGCGGCCGCTGGCCGTGAGAATCAACGGTGGCAGGTCAGCGGGTGGCGGATGACGCCCCCTGACACAAACACCCATGCAACCCCCATTGAACGAGCCGTCATATAATGGTACATTATTTAAGAGTCAATGGATCCTCATCCTACTGACTCCCGAGGCGGAAAGCGTCGCAACCTGGCGTCGACCGTCGCGGACCGATGGTGGATCGAACGCCAACTTCCTCGCTCGGCCGATCCACCTCGATGGCCGGTGGAACGCAGACCACCGGCCATTGCACTGTCCGTGAACTCGACAGCACGCTAGAAACGTTAGCGAATGTGGTCGAGGCATCCATGCACTGGATGGACGATGTGCTGTGAAGTAGCCCGCCTTTTCTCCCTTCGACGGACTATGCTGAACGAGCGCTCGCGCGCATCGCGCGTTCGACCAGTGCCTCGGCAAGAACGAGCGCGGGGTCGACGAGCGGATACGGGACGTCGTTCTGCCGCAGCGCGATAGGGATTTCAGTGCATCCGGCCACGACGACCTGGGCACCCCGGGCAATCAAATCATGGCCGACGGTCGTGAGCGCCCGGGTGACCTCCGAACCGACGTGTCCGGCCTTGATTGCGCGTATTGCGGGCATGACCAGGTTGGCCTGCAGATCCGGCTCGGGCACCACGACGGCGATACCGTATTCGGACAGCACGCCCTGGTACAGGCCGACCTGAACGGTACCCGTGCTGGCCAGCAGGCCGACGCGGGTGACTCGCGGGGTGATCCGGGCAAGGTGCCGTCCCACCTGATCGATCATGTGCACGACCGGAATGCCGAGCCGTGATCCGATGCGAGGCAGGAAGGCGTGGGCGGTGTTACAAGGAATTCCGATGATCGTCGCCCCGGCGCCGAGGAGAATTTCCACGCCCCGCAGCAACCACGGTGTGGGATCCGCGCCACCGGCGGTCAGCGCAAGGGTTCGATCGGGTATGGACGGGTCGGCCCAGATCACGACCTTGGGATGGTCCTGATCGATGTCGGCCGGGGTGCGGGCGACCAATTTGGTATAGAAGTCCGCTGTAGCGGCCGGGCCCATACCGCCGAGGACACCGATGATCGGGCCGCCCTGTCGGTCGAGCGCCGCGGTTCGGGTCGTATTCCGACCGGTCCACGGCGGAATGGCGACGTGCTCCGGGCGTGTATGCCACTCACCGCGGGTCATAATTTCTCCTGTGGATCGATCTCTGCGAGACATTTCGGCATAGATGCATCGACGACGGCGGCCGCGAGTGCATTGCCGATGACATTGACCGCAGCACTCGGCATGTCGGCGATGAAGTCGATGCCGAGTACTACAGCGACGGCGCCGGCGGGCAGCCCGATAGCTTTGGCGGCGCCGATGAGGATGACGAACGACGCCGACGCGACCCCGGTCATCCCCTTCGATAGGACTGCCAGTACACCAACGATCACCAGGAGAGTCGGCGCCGAGGTGCCGATGCCGTACGCGTTCGCCAGGAAGACCAGCGCAACCGCCTGGTAGACAACCGATCCGACGGTATTGAACGAATAGCCGAGCGGGACGACGAAAGACGATACGGTCCTTGTGATCCCGAACTTCTCCAGCTCGACAAGCAGGGGCGCCAGGACGGTCTGAGAGCTTCGCGTGACGAAGGCCAGGCCGACTAAACCGCCTATGGCCCTGAGCATTCGGAAGTACCTGATGCCGAAGACGGCGGCTATCAGCGGGAAGAGGATTCCTACGACGATGGCCATCCCGGCACAGACGACGCCGATCAAGCCGGCCAGGCTCGACAATTTCGCGAATCCGTAATGGGCGACGTCGTACCCGACGATGCCGAACACCCCGAGCGGGGCGGCACGAACAAGGTAGCCGACAATCTCGAGCATCGCCGCGGCAAAGGATTCCAACACGGCGGTCGCCGACTCCGCGGCTGGACCGATGGCGCTCAGCGCGGCACCGAGTACCAGCGCGAAGACAGTGACGACCAAGATATTTCCCTCGGCGAACGCGGCGAAAATACTCTTCGGCAGGCCGTAGGCCATCAGCCCGGGCAGCACGGCCCCGAGTCCGGAACGCTTCCCCGATCCGGCGCCGGCCATGTCCCCGACACCGATGCGGCACACGGCGGCCAGGGATGCGGCAATCACCAGTGCCGCGGTCGTGACGAACAGAAAGAACGTCAACGATCCGGCGGCCAGGCGCCCGACGGTCCGGATCGACGGCGACCGTGCGACGGTGGCCGCAACCACCGGGAAAACCAGTGGGAGAACCATCATTTGGATCAGACTGATGAACAGGGTGCTCAGCGAGCCCAGGTGCACACCGACAATAGGCACCACCCAGCCGATCAGGGCGCCGAGGCCCGCGGCGAACAGTGATTGCACACCCACGGGGACTCGCCGCGGCCAGCCCTTCTTGGCCCGGATTGCGCCCGACCCGGATATGGGAGTGGAGGGCGGGTAGGTGACTTTCATCGGCGTCCCCCGATCATCTCGACGTGCGCGACGCAACTCCCTGCATCAACGCGTTCCCGTAGCCATCAACTCTGTGGAGGACCGCTGGCTATCACTCCTCCACAGAAAATGATACACTTACATAGCGGCACACTCAATACCGTTACGTTGCCTAGCGGTTAGGTAGTGCCTCGTCTGAATCGTGGGGCGCCATCCGAGCTCCGATAAGGTACGCCCGGCGCTCTATAGCCGTTGCGGGTGATCGATTCGGTGCGGTCGTGGTACCGGTCGGCCTCATGTACACCGTGGGCTACCTCGCGGTACTCAGTTCGGTTAGGCTGACCGCGCTCATGCTCGGTGCAACGGCATCCCGCATCCGCGTCCGCGACTACGCCACCTCGGCGGCGCCGCTACTGGTCGCCGCCATGGCCGTTCTCGACACCCTCCGGTTCTGAGCCGCATCGTTATTCAGCTCGAGTTTCATCCACCGATGCCGTGACGGGATCGGCGCGCACGCGCGGCGTGCAGGCACGCGACGATTCGGCCCACGCGACAACTCTCGGCGCGAGCAGGCCCGATGTCAGCAGCAAAGCGCCGGTTACGTACCAGCCGACAACCCCGATGTCGATGCACAGCCACGCGAGCAACACGGGACCGATGAAGTCGGCCAAGCGCAGTCCGATGGTGAAGATACCCAGATACTGACCGATCGCCTCCGGCGGCGCCAATTGGTTGGACGCCTCGAAATCGCCTGCGGTCTGCCATAATTCGCCGATGCCGAGGATCGCGGCGCCTGCCATCAGGATCGGCAGCGCGATCCAGCCGGGGTACCCGTGCGCCATCGGAAGCACAACGCAGGCAACCAGGAAGGCGACCCCGGCGTTGCGCATGGCGAACCCGCCAGCCTTGGCGCCGACCACCTTCGAGCTGAATCGCACCTGAAGTAGTACCACAATGACGATATTGAGGATGTCCATAATAGCGATGGACCAGCGCGGAGCCGTCGTGGCACCGACGATCCAGAGCGGGATTGCGATGGTCTGGATTCGAAACTGCAACGAGAGCACACCGTCCAGCAGTGTCAGCGCAAGGTAGGGCCGATCGCGGAGCACGACCCACCGGACTCGCCGAGGAGCATCGACGGACTGGAGCGGGACCAGGTGCGGTAACCGGCGAGCGATCAAGGCGGCGCCGGCCAGTCCCGCCGCACCGATGCCGATGACCGTCCGGTAGACCCATGCCGCGTCCATCTGCACTGCCACCGCGGACAGGCCGCTGCCGCAGGCCAGGCCCACATTCATAACCGATCGAATATAGCCGCGGAATTCGTTGGCGCGCTCCTGCACAATCCGGTTGACTATCGCCGCGACCAGGACACGAACGGATGCCTGCGCGGCAGCGGCCAGCGGCAGGACCACCAGATACTCCGGGAATCCACGCACCATCGGAAGAAGCGCGGTGACACAGGCCGCAACGATCAGATCGACGTAGAGCACGCGGACCGGTCCGTGGCGATCGGACAATCGACCGGCCAAGATCGAACCGGCTACGCATGCGGCTCCCGCGATGCTGACCCCGAATCCGGCATGCATCACCGGGATTCGCATGACCCGGGTCGCGTAGAAAACCGCCGTGGACAACTGAATTCCGTAGGAGACCGATGCCGCCAGCGTGACTGCCGCCAGTGTGCGGCGCGGGCCGCGTGGCGCCAGCAGTGCGAACGATCGATGCACGATGGTTCACGCCCCTCAGGCGACTCCGATCCTCGCGGATAAGTCTCGTGGTAGGCACTCCATGTGAAAGCCGGCCTCGGTATGCTTCATCGCGGTCATCACCTCCGCCGTCGAAAGACCTCGGAAACGGAATGCCGCCCCGATGTCGGAATAGCCGGATGTGACGGTGATGTCCGTGCCTGCACAAGGCACCGATTGGTGGTACGGGGCGAAGGCCCGGGGAACGTCGAGTCGGGTGCCCACTATCGTGCAGGGCGGTTCGATGGACGGGCGAATCAGCAGGTCTCCGGCGACCACTCCGTCGGTGAGCGGTCGATAATCGGGCGTCCGGCCGAGGTGGATATCGATCGATGCACCCAGCAGGTCGTAACCGTGGACCTCGCGCCACACATCGGGGGTCCCTCCTCCCCCTGCACGAGCACCGATCTCGAGGAACCGAAGGCACGGCGCTCCGTCCGAGTCACCCAGGAAGTGTTCAAGATGAAATACCGTCGGAGTACCAGGGCTGAGCGCCGCGAGAACGGACTCAGCGAAGTCCGACAGATAAGGGGTCAGGTTGGTATCGTCGATTTCTACATACCCCATGGTATTGTTCTCATAGGCGAACTCGAAGCATGTTCCGATATAGCGAGAGGCTCGCCAAGGACCGAGTTCGGCGCCAGTCCACACACCGTCGATGGCGCCGACATCGTCCGGGCAGAAATTCTGTACCAGAAATGGCTCAGAATCCAGATCGGGCAGAGCAGAAAAATCCTCGGACGCATTGATCTTGACCACGCTCCTGCTGCCGGAACCGAGCCTCGGTTTCACGATCAGCGGGAAGCCGTAGACCTCCGCGAACTTCGCGACGTCACCCCCGTGGCCCGCAGCCTGAAACGGCGGGAGCGATATTCCGGAAGAACCGACCACCTCACTCATCACCAGCTTGTCACGGAAGCGGAGCGCATGATCCGGCCGCTGACCAGGAACGCCCAGCTCTTCCCGCAGATAGGCGGCCGCCAGAATGTCCCTCTCACTGAGGGCGACGATGCGTTCCGGGACACCGAACCGCGCCGCAAGATCACGCACCGCGTGGGGTATCGCGGCCGGATCATCAACCTCCGCCACGGCTGCGGCCGCATGCCCAGGAACTCGATCCAGAAGGTTTCTTACACAGACATAGGTCACGGCATTGGCGACGTGATCGATCCGGTCGAGGTAGGGAATTCCAAGGCCACGTGATTGATGTATGACGACCACATGCGGTTGCACTGTTCCTCCGATGGAGCTCGAGAGAGGCGTCATCCTTCTGCAGAGTCCCGCAGGCTATGGATTCCGATTTTGTGATTTCGACGATAGAAGGTCACCAGCGCCGGGAAGGCGTTCCCGCCGCCGGGAACAGCCGTGAGCGACCGTCCCGGACTTCCCAGGAATGGGAAGTCGACGTTGCCGGAATATGCCGCGTTGTGATCGAATCAAAGATATGTTCCGATCGCCCGCCACGCACTTACAGCGAGGGATCGGAATGTGGGCCCGGCGGATTACCGGCGAGGTTGCAGTAGTTGTCGGGGTTTTGATGCTTACGCTCGGGGTGGCTGGCGCAGCCCCACCAACATCTTCACCGGACATCCGCCCGCCTGGCGGCTATCACGCGCCCGCGGAGAGCTCCGATCTCCCGCTAGAGCCTGCTATTGTCCGTATCGAGCCGATAACCGATCGATGGCTGCGCGTATTCGTCAGTTCACCTGCCATGAACCGTGTGGTGCAGGTACAGGTATTAGTCCCGGCCCACCGCGGCCGGCCACGACCCACCCTTTACATGCTCGACGGTCGCGGCGCCCCGGAGAACGACAGCAGCTGGATACAGCAAGGCCATGCCGTCCAATTCTTCGCCGACAAGAACGTCAACGTCGTATTGACCACGGGCGGACCGGCCAATCTCTACACCGACTGGCAACGCCGAGACCCGGTGCTGGGCACCAGCAAATGGGAAACATTCCTCACCCGCGAACTGCCGCCGCTGATCGACGCACAGTTCGAAGGCAACGGCCACAACGGGATCGAAGGAGTCTCTATGGGCGCCGAGGCCGCGATGATGCTCACGGTCCGCAACCCCGGCCTGTACCGAGCAGTCGCAGCCCACAGCGGCTGCTACACCGTCACCTCCGCCGCCGGACAAGCTCAGGCCCGCGCAATCGTCGAAACCTACGGCGGTAACCCGAACAACATGTTCGGGTTATCGACCGACCCCGACTGGCTCGCCCACGACGTCATGGCACACGCAATTGCCCTGCGCGGCACCGCGATCTACCTTTCCAGCGGCAGCGGAATCCCGGGCGAACACGACACCCCCACACAGCAGACAAACCTCGCCGACACCATCACCGTCGGCGGACCGCTCGAAGCCGGGGCCTACGTCTGCACCTCCGCCCTCGCCACCCGCCTCACGCAGCTGCACATCCCCGCGACAGTGAACCTGAGGCCCACCGGCACCCACTCCTGGCCGTATTGGACCGACGAACTCGCCCGCTCCTGGCCAACCATCGCCCGCGCACTCGACAATCCCTAGACAGCTGCGCGATCAACCTCAGCCGCCGTCGTAGCAGGCTCCGAGCTGGAAGGATGACCGGTTGAACCCGAACTCGTGAACTCGGATCGCGCACCGTTCGGAACCGCCTGCCACATCGTGAGTGCGGAAGCCAGCCGCAGATATCGATCGATTTCCTGTCGCATATCGACGCCGGGCTCGGCGGTCCGCCCGGGTGGTAGCGATCGATCCTCGCTGTGCGTTCGGGCCGCGGCCGTGAGCAGAATCGCCTCGGTCAGTGCCCGACCCCATTCCACGGCCACGGCCTCGATTTCCGGATCGCGGTAGGCGGCGAGCCTGTTGCGGGCCTCGATGATTGCACAGACCTGATGTGTCAGTGCCGTTTCGGGATCGCGACGACGCAACCCTAGGCCTCTGGGCGGGCGAAAGACATCGTTTCCGCTGCTCACAACGAGCCGATATAACGGCACGAGTTGCCGATACTGCATGCGGGCTACATGTTCGTCGCCCCTCCCACGCAGATACCGTTCCCACTGCGGGCCCCACACTTTGCTGCTGAAACCGAGGCACGCCAAAGTGCCGGATATCACACGCATGCTGCCGACGGCCCCCGCCGACCACGTGGTCTCCGTGCCACGTATCAGAATGCTCAGCGGATCGGCAGCCATAATCACCGTGTACAGCGCCGCGATGGCCAAACCTGCCTCCAGGAATACCAGCCCGTACCCCAGCCAGCGCGTTCCGCTCGCCGCGACCGCGATTCGTCCGCGATGCAGCCGCACTACCACCCACATCCACATACCGGCGAACAGGCCCAGATAGCCGAAAATCATTGCCGCCGTGCATCCGTCGCGCACATAGCTCGCGACAAACCCCGTCGGTTGCTCCACCTGGTGGTGACCAGCGGCAAAGAGCAATGACAACGCGGCGATGCCGCCAACCGTCACCGCCCCGACCCGCCGGATCTGGCGGCCGACCGGCGCACCGTGTCCGATGCCGGGCCAAGCGATGATCCAGACATGAACGAATGCCGCGCACAACACAAAGGCCGCGTAGCTCAGGAGAATCGAGAGGTTGGGCGTGTCCAGCCAAGCGTCGATATGGTGGTAGACCTCTGGTATCTGGAACAGGTACCCGGCCGCTCCCGACAGCAGGGCTCCCGTCATCGCCCATCGCGTCGGGTCGTGCGCCTTGCGCCGCACCATGTCGGCGATGTGTATCCCTGCAACCAGCAACCCGATCGCGGTGATGTACAGGAACTGTGGATCATCGGTCACAATGCCATCACACCTTCCTACGCACGCGGCAACGACATGGTTATTATCGTCACGACAGGGCCGCAGCGCCACCTGTAGCTTCCGGGCAGGCGGGGGTTCGCCAGTTGCCAAGAAACCGCGGTATCGACAGTCACTCTATCGGCTGCTGGCGAGGCGTGCTGTGGTTGTGAGGCCCAAGACGGATTCACTGGTTCGGTCATCCGCCCATCCACTTCTGGGTGAGATATTTTCATGTGCAAATTTGAGCCGACATGCCGCAGCACATCTCCTCCGACCACGGATTCTCCCAGCTGACCGGACAGCTGCCCGTCGAATTCGGAAATAGATCTTTCAAATTCCCACGGATGGGAACCATCCATTTCGATGCACTGACGACCCGCCATATGATTGGCATCTGCTGGCAATCTAATCGACGACTGAAATCTTCATTCCTTGCGGATGGACCGACGGTATGAACAGTGTACCGAGAGGGTTTTGCCATGAATTGCCAGTCGAACTCCGGGCCCGGCGCGGGCCCAGCTGAATTCCGGCCGAGCCCTCGAGTAACCGCGCCGTACGACTGGTCACAAAATTCAGGTCGGCAGCACGGCTGGTTGCTCGTCGAGGGCACCGGAGCGCATCGAAGTGATCAGTTACCGTCTGCGGAACTCCTCGTGGCAGCCGTCCGCGGTCGCCCGGTGGACCACCCGCTGGCCGGATACGCCCGGGAACTGGCCGAACTTCACAATCGGCAGATATCGGCACGGCCCGAACAGCAATCCGAAATCGACGGTGCTCGCCGAACGGTGATGCGCGCCATCACCGTATGGCTCGAACATCAGATACCACAACATCGCGAGAACGCCGCGCTACACACCGAAACACTCGGCAGCATCATCGATCGCTTCGCCGCCGGATGCGTTCGCGCCGACCATCTCCTGGCCGACCTCGGGGACGATCCGGGTGATCCCCGAATTCATGCCGCCTGGTTTCACCTGGCGGAATTGAGCAACGGATACGACGATCTGGTTCTGGATGTGGCCGCGGGCAGAAGACGGCTGCCCATATCACCGGAACAGCCGTAGCCTGGGGTCACATCACCCGCACCCGGAGATCGGTCAGCCACGAATTCGTCTCGAGGACATAGGCAATACGATTCAGCGCGGTCCAATCCGCACCGTTGTCGACGGCGAGAATCTGCTCGACGACCGACCGATCCACGAGCTGCCACACCGGTGCGTCATGGTCGCTCAACACATCGCGGGCCGAATCATGCTGCGCCCGTTGGTAGTCGGCGGTCTGGGCGCTGGGGTATCCGCCCTTGCGGCGCATCGCCACCTCGGGAGGAAGCAGATCGCCGACCGCGGCACGCAGGATCCCCTTCTCGATCCCGCCGTGGTTCTTCATGTCCCAGGGAATATTCCAGGCGTATTGGGCCAGATCCTGATCGCAGAACGGGACCCTGGCCTCCACACTCGCGGCCATGCTCATCCGGTCGACCCGATGCAGCAAGAAGTCCAGGTAAAAGGTGTAGGTCAGCCAGGAGACCTCTCGAGCCCGACGATCCGCAGGTGTATCGGTGGACAGGCGAGGAACGCGATTGCGAGCCGTGGCGTAGCTGTCGCGCGCATAATCGGATAGCTCTGCGTCCCGGGCGACTTCACGGCGTAGCAATGGTGTCGACTCCTGATAGGTCTCGTGCCATGGAAACACATCGACGGGAGAATTACGCCACCACGCGTACCCGGCGAATGCCTCGTCGGCCCCCTCGCCACCGACTACGACGGTGGTTCCGCTGTCGCGAACATGCTGGAACAGCAGATACATCGACACATTCAGCGACCGGTGCATCGGGCGTCCCCAGACGTGCGGGGCGTAGTCCTGAGCCGCCAGCAGTTCGGCGGTCGATACCCGGCGGGTGGAATGGATGGATCCGATATGCGCGGCGACCTTGGCCGCCCACGGCGAGTCACGGTCCACATGCAGCGCCGACGCCGCGTAGTTGGTCTCGGTAGAGGTGTAGTCGATATCGTACGTGGTCAGACCCGGAACATCCTGCGCGGCAATGGCCGCCACCGCGCTGGAATCGACGCCACCGGAAAGCATCGTCCCCAGCGGCACATCCGAAACGAGTTGCCCGCGTACCGATTCCTGCAGTAGTTCCCGAATTCGCGCGGCTGTGGTGGCGGCATCGTCTCGATGCGGCAGGGCCTCGAGCCGCCAGTAGCAGCGCGGGCGGGCGATCCCGCGACGAAACGTCACGATATGGCCCGGCTCGACCTGACGAAATCCGCGCAAAACCCCGCGATCCCGGTTGCTCATCGGGACCATGCAGAACAGTTCGGCCAGTCCGGCCGCATCGAGGACCGGCTCGACGCCGGGATGTGCCAGGATCGCCTTCTCCTCGCTGCCGAACACCACGTGTTCGGGGGTATGGACATAGAAGAGCGGCTTCACCCCGAGTGGATCGCGGGCCAGCGTCAGCGTGGACGAGTACTGATCCCAGATGGCGAGGGCAAACATCCCGGTGAACCGCCGGACGCAGTCCAGTCCCCACTCGTCGAACGCCTGCAGCACCACCTCGGTATCGGATGCCGTGATGAAAACCCGTCCCAGGGCCTGCAATTGGGCGCGCAACTTCCGATAGTTGTAGAGCTCCCCGTTGTAACTGACGACCAGCGCTGCACCGTGCCGGCCGCGCATCACCATCGGCTGCGCACCGCTGTCGATGTCGATCACCGACAGGCGCGTGTGGCCGATCGCGGCATGTGTGCCGATCCACTGCCCGGAACCGTCCGGGCCTCGGTGCCGAAGTCTGCCTGTCATGCGGTTGAGCACCGCCCCGTCCCCGCCTGTTAATCCCGCCCAGGTCACGTAGCCTGCGATACCGCACATGTCCAACCAGTTCCGATCCGGAGGCCACTCGGGAAGCCTCGAGACCTATGATGGCTAATTCCCAGACATGGGGATATTGCGGGGATTTATCAGCAGCATTCGACACGGCGTACTGGTTAAATTGACATCAGGCTACCATCAGGGAAATACATTTATTCAGGGTCGGTGCGACGGCAATGCCATATTCATCGGCAGTTCGTCTACACGGCACGTCGATGATCCGGCGGCGGAAAAGTACACCGTGACCGTTCCACTACCGGCCGTCGGGTACGCATGGCCGATATCTCGTCGAACACAGGTACGAATTCGGCAATCGCGAGCCGGCGTGCCGAGTACCCCGGATACCCGTACAGCGACAACTGGGTCGGTACATAGGTGCAGTTGTCGCTCAGTACCCGCAGCGTCATGCTGATCGCCTCCCCGGCCTGTAGATGTGCCCCGGCCTCGGCCAACCGTGCTCGATCCTCGGGGTGAAAGACATCCACTGGGGAAATCAGGTGATCCCACCGGATCCACGGTGCCGGATCGGTCAGCCAATGCGAAATACTCGCGTGCTCCACCTGCAGCATGCCCAGGTGCGTGCCCGCACGCCGATGGGCCTCCCGCAGGGCCACCTGCTCCAGTCCGGTCGGCCGCCGAAGTGCACCCTCGGGGCACACATCCTCGATCAGCAACCACGCCCCGCGCGTTCGCTCGTCATCACGGGCCCGAATGGAGACCCGCCAGCACACCGATGCGCCGGCCGACACGTCGAATTGCAGCGTGGCCCCCGGCTTGGGCTCGTACAACAGATCCAACACCTCCGCATGCCGATCGAAGCTCGGCCACCGATGAAACAGCTCAGCAATCGACATGCCGGATGCGTAGTCCCGCATCGTTATGCCGGGCAGATGTGTGGCACGGACGGGCATTCGAATGGTCTGGGAGGCGAGATCCCAAATCCCGCCGACCGCGGGACGGCACTCCGGCAGACGGCTCCGGGCCGGCCCGATCCATAGCCGCACCGCATGCACGTCCCCCGCCGGCCCGAGAACCGGATGCGCCTGTAGCTGCACAGCGCCCGTGTGGGTGTGGAGTCGCATCGCCACCTCTCGCACCTCGTCCCGCACGGTGCGCAGCACCTCACCCACCCGTGCGGTCGACAGACCGCCGTATGCCGCCGGCGTCTTACCCAATAACCGCTGCACCACCCGCTGCCACTCGGCAAAGCCTCGCGGCTCGCCGCCCACCGACACGGCCGACATGGCATCCGCCGACAACATTTCGACCGTCATCCACGGGTTGAGGTGTGTCGCACTACCGGTAGTCATGTCATGCATACAACTCAGCCGAGACACCGGAAACATCGGCCATCATGCGTAGAAAGTCGGCATATCGCCGGAAGCACTCCTGGCACCTATCAAACGCGCCGTCATCTAATGGTACACTATTCAAGAGTCAGCAGTTCCTCATCCTGCCGACTTCCGATGCGGGAGGCGTCGCAACCCGGCGCCGACCGTCACGGAGTAGTGGCAGGCCGAAAGCCGCACCCGCCCTATGGTGCGTAGTCGTAGTCGGTTTCGGCCCTCAGTTCGGCCAGCGCCACCTCGTCAGAAGTTGGAAGTCCGAGACTGTCCAGCACATCTCGCGCAACTCCGGCCTGGGCGAGCCCGCCGCGGCGGGTCAATCGGGCCCGCGCCGAGGCCTGGCGGCACAACCGCAGGATTTCACCCGCGAGCAGGGTGGGGTCGCGCCGCAGCTCGCCGCGATCGATGGTGATGGCCGTGGGCAGTCCCATCTCGGTGGTCTCCACAGAGATGCGGCCGGAGCGTGACACCGCCGATCCCACGATAAACCGCTGCTCCGGAATCGACATCTTCTGTTCCTCACTCGTCCGGCGCGACACCGACGCTCTCCGACCAGTTGGTCACTGAAGATATAGCGCACAATATGACCCGGGCCGAACGCGATTCCCGCACCTGGGAAGCACCCGTCAACAGCATCGTGAGCAACCCGCGTTACGACATAGAAGGCAACGCCGCGGAAGTAGCGGACGTGGTAAACCCGGCAGTGGCGAGGGTGGGGGTGCGAGGCAGGAGGTGGACGACGCGTTGTTCCCATTCGCCGTCGAGGATCTCCGCGCTCCAGCGCTTGTTCCAGCCGAACGGCATGAGATGAACTCGTTCACCCTTGCCGGCCAAGCGTTCGGTCAGTGCGGCCAGCACCTCTATCGCCGTCGGTACGTCACTGCGCCGCGCCGGGTCCGCCAAGTGCGAGAACCCGTTGAGCACCACATCGGTTGCCGCGGTCTTGGCGATGATTCGGCGGATGGATTTGGTGGCGTCGTTGACCCGCGTGTGGTCCCCTTTCTCGACGCCGATGTGCAGGGCAAGGCAGTCGGTGAATGGGCGTGCGACCCCGAGGAAGGAGACGTCGAGCGGTACGGCGCACGGGCCCGCCGTCGTCACGGTGTAGGTGAAGGTTCGGCAGCGTTGGCTGAGAATCCTCATAGCATCCTCCTGGCACACGATCGGTCGTCGTGAGCGCACCGGCTTGAATGCTATGGAGCGATCTCACTCTTCCCACCCCGGGTAACTTCACGGTTCGCCGCCTAATCTCGATACTATGGATACCCTGTACTCGGAAGCGTCGCAATTCGTTGCCGCACAACGTGATCGATTCTCCGCGTACGCCCATCATCACGACCGCGTCAGCTCCCGATCGGTGCACCGCTGATCGGGGTTACGAAGGAGCAGACCGTGACCGACGGCCACCAGCAATTCTTCGACAATCTCGACTTCTTCGACGAACAGCATTGCACGCGAATCGATGACGAGCTGAAGTGGGCGCGCGGGCAGTGCCCGATCGTGCACACCAACTTCGGTGGCGGGATGCACGTACTGACGCACTACGCCGATTTACGAACGGTCGCTGTGCATCCCGAGATATTCAGCTCGGCGAGGCCCGCAATCATGGACGTGCCGCTCGCGCTTCCACCGCTCGATCTCGATCCGCCGCTGCACGCGGACTTCCGCGCCTTTCTGAACCGTCCCCTCTCACGCGCCGCACTGGTGCGCTACCAGCCGACTATCGAGCAGCTTGCCGACGATCTGATCGATGGCTTCATCGACGACGGCGAGGTCGAGTTCGTCAGCCGGTTCGCGATTCCCTTCACCGCCGGAACCCTGGCGAAGGTGGTGCTCGACGATGACAACGAGGAGCGGCTGCAGCGCGGGATCGATGCTGTCACAATCGTATCGGAGCAGGGCACGCCGGAGAGCTTCGCCGCGGTCGTCGGGTTGGCCGCGGAGTTGATGGCCGAACGCGAAGCCGACCCGCGCGACGACTTCCTGCAGTCCGTCATCGAGGCCAAGGTCGCGGGCGAACGGGCACTGACACAGGACGAGCGACTCGGGTTGATCACCATGCTGCTGCTGGGTGGTCTGGACACCACCCGCGGCGCACTTGCCTACATCGGTCGGTACCTGGCCGAGGTACCAGGTCTGGAAGAGCGTCTGCGCGAACCGGATTGGGCCGAACGCGGCTTGGACGAGTTGCTGCGATTCACCTCGACGGTATCGGTGATGGGTCGGGTCGTGGTGCAGGACAACGACCTGCTCGGTATCCCCCTTGTCAAGGGGGACCGGGTCGCTATGCATTACCGCTCGGGAAATCGTGATGCAGGCAAGTTCAACGATCCCGACCGGCTCGACCTGGACCGCTTCCCCAACCCGCAGATTGCCTTCGGCATCGGCATCCACCGCTGTGTCGGGCAGCATATGGCCCGGCTGCAGCTGGAGATCGGGGTCAACCGGCTCCTTGCCCGGCTGACGAACTTCCGGGTTGTACCCGGAACCACGGTTCGCCCGACGGTCGGTGTCAGCCTCGGTTCGCCCGAGAAACTCCACCTCCAATTCGACCGCGTTTCGTGACCATGCCGAAAGCCCCGTGGCCTACCGGAACCTGTCCGGTAGGCCACGGCGCGCCCCACGGTTTCGACGGCCCGCACGTTCCGATCTATGCGCCGGAGTTCGCCGTGGATCCGCATCGCGCCTACGGTGAAATGCGCAGCCAGTACGGTTCTCTGGTGCCGGTGGAGCTGGCGCCGGGCGTGCCGGCGACACTGGTGATCCGCTATTACACCGCGGTGCGGATCCTCAACGACCCCGACCACTTCTCGGCCGATCCGCGCACGTGGGAGAAGGACATCCCCGTCGATTGCCCCGTCCTGCCGCTCCTGGCGTGGCGCCCCACCTCGGGCAGGAGCACCGGAGTGGATTACTTTCGCTATCGGCAGGCCACCACCGCGAGCGTCGAGGGAGTCGATCTGCATGCGCTGCACGCCACCGTGGAGCAGATCGCCATTCCGCAGATCAACACCTTCTGCGAAGTCGGTAGGGTCGATATTCTCAGTCAGTACGCCCTCCCCGTGGTCTTCGAGGTCGTCAATTCCCAGCTCGGCTGCCCACCGGAGATAGGCCGACGAGCCGCGACTGCGCTGGCCGCGATGTTCGAGGGGGGCAGCGAGGCCGAGGCCGGCAACGCAATGCTCAGCGAGGCACTGGTCGAACTGGTCGCCATCAAACGAGCCCGCCCCGACAATGACATTACATCGCGGTTGCTGCAACATTCGGCCCGGCTCGATGACGTGGAGATGCTTCACCAACTGGTGTCCTTTTACGCCGGCGCGTGCGAACTGCAGCGGAACCTCATCGCCAATGCCCTGCTACTGATCCTCACCGACGATCGGTTCGCGGGCGACGTCCTCAGCGGGAGCCTGTCCACCCGGGACGCGCTCGACGAGGTCCTTTTCACCGATCCGCCACTGGCAAATCTCTGCGTCACCTACCCCAGGCAACCGATCCTCGTCGACGACGTCTGGCTGCCCGCACATCAGCCGATCGTCATCAGCATGGCCGCGTGCAACAACGACCCCGAAATCCGCACCGACGATCTCGTGGGAAATCGCTCGCATCTGGCGTGGGGTTTGGGGCCACACATCTGCCCCGCGCGGTCGATGGCCTACCTGATCGCTCAGGACGCGATCGATCAGCTCCTCGACGCACTGCCCGAGATGCAATTGGCAGACAAGATAACCTGGCGGCCCGGGCCCATCCATCGGGCCTTGACGGCCCTACCGGTCCACTTCCCGCCGTCTCGCCCCTTCAACACACCTCAACTCGATAACATGGGAGAGGTGCTTCACCGACGACCTCTCTGAGGTGCATGGCCGTTGGCGAGGCCACGGCCATGACCGCACCCCCGTACCGCGGTGCGCGGATCCCGAATTGCATCGGCGACGGCTCCGTATTCGCCCCTCATGCTCGGCCGGCGTGGGCGACCGCAACCTGCACCCGCGAATGCAGTCCGAGTTTTGCCAGAATACTGGAGACATGTGTCTGGATTGTGCGGGGCGACAAGAACATCTGCGATGCGATATCCGCATTCGAGCCTCCCTTGGCCACCAGCACGGCAACCTTCTGTTCTGTGACTGTCAGCGCCTCCCAGCCGCTCTTGGGCCGCTTGCGTGGTCCCCGGGTGCCGCGCCGCAAGCCGAATGGTCGCAGCCGGGCCTCTGCCCGCGCAATATCCCACTGCGCACCCAACGCCGAGTAGCCATCGACCGCCGTTTCCAGCGCCGCACGCGCCGAAGGAAAGTTGTTGTCATCGGCGTACATCAGGGCGAGGGTCTCGTACGCCTGTGCCGCATAGAGGGGACGACCGGCCCGAGTATAAGCATCGACCGCCTGGCCGACCAGCTCGATGCGACCGTCCGCTACTCCGCGGCACAGCAGGGCCGTCGCTCGCCGGCTCGAGGTCTCCTGCACCGCCGCCAGCCGCTCGGCGGCCACCACAACTCTGGCCATAACATCCTTGTTCCCGGTGATAGCGGCGAGCCTCGAGATATCGGGATAGACGTCGTACACGGTGATCAGCTTCGGCCTCGAGCCGACCCCGTCGAGAAGGTCCAGAAGATCAACCAGTTCTGCCAAGGCGCGGTCGGGCCGTCCCATGGTCTCGTGCACGAGCGCCGATGCCCACCACACGAACTGCATGTACCCCCGTGCTCCGAGGTGGTGGCGAGCCGCGGTCACGCCCGCAAGCATGCCCTCGTGAAACGTGCCGCGGTGCACGGCAATCAGTGCGGCCATGCCACGGGCCGCGGGGGCGATGCCGTACGGGTCCGGCCCGTTGTGAGAGGCCGGCAGACCCCCGAGGGCCTCATCCCAGCGACCGGTGAGAAAAAGCATCCGGCGATGGGCCAGCCCGCTGATCGGCATGAGCAGCCCGGATTCCGGCTGGTCACGCGCCGAGGCGAATACCCGATCGGCTTCGGCGAACCGATCCAACTCGGTCAGGCAGCACGCACGGAACAGGTTCGGGTCGATTCGATCCCATCGCTGTATGCCCGCAGGCGTTCGCTCGTACGACTCGACCTGACGATTGCTGATGTCCAGCGCCAGATCCAGCTGCCCGGCGCTGTAATGCAATGAACCGAACACCTGCAGCGCATAGTCACCGCCCACCGAATCTCCTTGCTCCGCAGAGATTTCCATCGCCAGCTCCGCTTCGCCCCGAGCCTCGTCGCATGCCAGGAAGTACAGCGCCAGGGCACAGAGCCCGCGCAGGCGCCCCTCGTCGGTCCGGGCGAGATCGGGCTGCGACAACGCGATCCGGCCCTCAGCAACTGCATCGACCAGTCGGCCCTGCCGAAAACACACCTGGACCAGCAACCAGTGCAGTTCGTGGGCGTTTGCCGGTCTCGGCGACTGCCTCAGAGCCGAACGGGTCGCGGATTCGGCCTCCGCGTAGCGACCGCTCAACAGCAGCGCGCGAATGACACTCGCCTGCAGCGTAGCCCGGATCGCCCGCGAGATATTCGGCGTGGCCAGCGCACGCGTCAGTGTGTCGGCGGCCAGCCGCGGATCTCGCGCGCTCAGCATCGGCGCCGTCAGCACCAGCCATTCGACCAGCGATTCGCTGGGCGGCGCCGGATCGGCGAGGACATACCGCGCGACCCGTTCCACCGGCACATTCAGCGATACCAGCACGCCGACGGCCCGCCGCTGCAGCCCTGCGCGCACCGACGGCGGCACGTGTGCCGCGAGCACCCGGCGGATCAGGTCATGGCGGAAAACCAGCTCGCCGGTGTCGTGCACCAGCAGTTTGGCCTCGACCGCCACTCTTACCGCATTCCACACCTCGAGTACGGGCGTGTCCAGCACCGCCGCCAGCTCGACCGCATCGATTTGCGGCGTCAGCACCGCGGCGACCTCCAGCACGCGGCGGATCCGCTCCGGCAGATAATCCATGCTCTGCATGATCAGCTCGGACACCTCCGGCGGTAGCTGCGCGCCGCCGACAATCGGCACACCAGCCCGCATCACACCGGTCACGAGGGCGATGACATGCCTAGGGTTGCCGGCCGCCCCGTCTGTCGCCTCGGTCAGTTGCGGTGAGACCGAGGGTCCGATCATCGACTCGACCAGCGAGTGCACCTCGGGGTCAGGCAACCGGTTCAGCGTCAGCCTATGGGCGCCGCCCGCGCCGAACTCGGTCAGCAGCGTCGACACGCCCTCATCGAGCCGCCAGGAGCGCATCGTCACCATCACGAAAATCGGACGTCCGGCGGCCTCCGCCGCGAGTCTCCGCAGCACCGACAAGCTCGCGGCATCGGCCCACTGAACATCGTCTATCAGCAGTGCAACAGGTCCGTCGGCGCACCACCGCAGCAACAACTCCACCACCGCTGACACCATTGCGAGTTCGGCGTACGGCAATCGGCGATCGACCGGGCCACCGCCCCACAGCATTGTTTCCAGCTCACGATCGGTAGTGCCGACCGCCGTTCGGGTCAGGGCCAGGCATGATCCGATGAGCGCGAACGGCAGTCGCTGCTCCAGCTCGGTCCCCGCACCGAGCAACACCCGCATGCCGCCCGCGCCCGCCAGGGCTGCGGCCTGATGGATCAAGGCCGTCTTTCCGATGCCGGCCTCACCGTCCACCAGGAGGACGGCGCCGCGCGGAGCGCGGGCCTGATCAATCAACGATGCGACCTCGCGTAGTTCCGCGGAACGACCGACGAATACGGGCTTCGCGGCGGGCCCGACCGACGAGGCTTCGATGGTTGTCATACCCGGACACCTCCGATGCCGACGAGCCCGATACCGGGCCGACAGCAGACAATCGCTGCTGAATCTCGGAAATTTATTGTCTTGCAATACATTCCATGCACTTCGTTCCGCACGTCACCCGGGCCGGTAAGTACCGACACCCACGGTCGTTGTCGCAAGACCTCAGAGGCTGTAATCTGTTCACAGCGAATTCTGAGGTTCGGTATTCTCATCGCGATCGGTCGGAGCGGTGTTGGCCCACCGCTCCGCCACAGTTCGCCGTCGGCCCGGCTCACGGCCCCGATCCCATCCCGGCGACCATCTTCCCGATTTCCTGTGTCGGCCAAGGCTTTCCAGCCAACTCCACCCCTGCCGACCGCAGCATGCTCAGCACGGAGGCGAGGAGGAGCTGGCCATCTGGCGAGTCCCAGCGGCGGTCGTCGACGGACTGCGCCCGAGTGCGGGCTGGGCCCGGCTTCCCGCGCCGTTGTGCGTCGGCCGCCGCCGTCAGCACTATCGCCTCGGCAAGCGCTCGACCCCACTGATCCGCCAGCTCGTCGACAGCCGGGTCACCGAACCCCGCAAGTTTCTCCCGGTATTCGGTGATCGCGGATACCTGATGGGCCAGGGCGGTCATCGGGTCACGCCGGTGCAGTCGGAGATAGCGCCGCACATGGAAGACAGTACTGTCGCCGTCGGCGACCAGACGATACAGCGGGTGGAGGCTGCGAGTTACGGCACGCGCCGCGGACCGCTGAGCCAGCCGACCACGCCATCCCTCCACCGCGGCCACAATCCACACGGCCACCGATACACCGGCAACGCCACCATGATCGCGGCGAACCGGATCAGCGGAATCCACAGACACAGAACCGGGGCGATCCGGTCGACGTCCGATCGTCATGATTGCGCACCGCCCATCGACGAGTCCAGGCCCGGCATTCCCGTGGTTCCCGGTCGCGTGGGGCTATGCCGCGGCGGCATAGAACGGCTCACCAGTAACGTTCCGAAATATTCACACGCCAGCTCCGCCCTGCTGCGCCCACCACACCGTGTCCGCAGCACCAACAGTCCTTCCAAGAGCTCCGGGGGCAGGTCCGGCACCTGGTCAGCCATGATCTGGACCGGCACCTGCTCGATCGGCACCTCCCCGCCGTCGAGCCCCAGCGCATGGCCGAGTTCGTGTCCGGCCACCAGGGTTTCGATCGGTCCACCGCCGCGGTAGGACTCGTCGATGGTGATCACCAACGGTCCAGCGTCCGCGGTACCGAGCAGGCTCCCGGTGTAGCGCGAGCTCGCGGTGAAGCACAAGTGCAGCGCGGTGCCCATGACAGCGGCGGCCTGATCGAGCAGCTCGCCCGCGGTCAGGAATCGTCCCTCGGGCACATCGAATCGCGCCGCCACCCCCTCGACCCGGCGCATCGTCGCCGTATCGAGCCGACCGTTCCAGAAACGATCACGAAGGGAGTTGTACATCGGATTCCCCAGACGCCGGGTCTACGGTCATCGGTACGGAGCCGACGTTGTTCAACAGCCACTGCATGACCTGACCGCCGAGCTGCGCCAGCGCGTCGGAGCTGGGTTGCCCGACCCGCGACCCGAATAGATACATCTCGGTGTCGCGAGCCGCATTGACGAAGCCGACCTGCGCGGCGATGCGCCTGGCGTACTCGCCGTCGTGGTCGGCGAAGAACGCACTGCCCGTGCGGAAGAAGGCACCGAGCGTCCGCATGACGTCCAGCGTGGGATTGGTCTTGGAGCCGTTGAGCATATCCGCGAGGTACGTCTTGCTCAGCGCGTACCCGGACGTATGCTCACCGGCAACGGGACGGCCGTCGAACGCGATCTTCCGGCCGATCATCTCGGCCATCTCGGTTGCCGAGAAGGGCTCGTGGCGCCCCGGTGGAAGTATGGAACGCCGCGCCCAGTCGAGCCGCTCGCGGAAGGTCCCCAGGGGCGGCACCTCGGGTTGAATGGCCGCAAGTTCGGCCGATGCCCCGTTCCGGGAATCACCCGGGCCGGATAAATGAGCGCTCACCGGTTGCTCCCGATCTCGATTACGGGCCCGAGCTGGCCGGGCTCCGTGCGTCACGACGTGCGGTAACGCTATCCACTATAGAGGTGTTGTTGAAATAATGTGCAGCTAAATGACTGGATTTTGCGGACTCTATAGCGGACGGCAGATTCGGTTCCCCGGTGAAGAAGCCGAACTCCGGTGCCATCACGATGGTAACCGCTCACATAAGACGGCCTCCGCAAGTCCGATACCCGACGAGCAGCCGCACGAATGCCTGGCGACCAACTCGGAGGGGACGACCGCGGTGACCGGGGCGGCATTGCGACCGGCGAGCCGGTCGCCGAGCATCTGCGCCGCGCGACGGCCGAATTCGACCGGTGAGCGCCGGATGGTGGTCAGCGGCGGCTCGAACAGCTCGGCGTGGTCGATATCGTCGAAGCTGACCACCCGGATATCCTCCGCCCGGCCCGCATCGTGCAGTGCCCGGTAGACACCGAGCGCGACATCATCGCTGTGGCAGATGATCCCGTCACATCCCGGCTCGGTCGCGAGCAGCCGCCGACCGGCCTCGAGACCACCGCGCGCGGACGTCGGCGCGGCAATCGCGATGAGGCGCCCGGAAGGGATGCCGTGGCGTGCTGCGGCTGCGCGCAGTCCGATCAGGTGGTCGTGCTGCGCGGGCGCACCCACGGGGCCGCCCAGATAGGCAACGGTGCGACAGCCGTGCCGGAAAAGGTGATCGGCCGCGGCGTCGCCGTCCGCGACGTCATCGGTGCGAATGCACAAATCCGGGGCGTCACCGACCGACCGGGTCAGGAATAGCAGCGGAATCCCCTGCGCGGCAAAGGAATCGAGCGTGCTCGGGTCGGTGCCGAAGGCCGGGACCAGTACCACGCCGGCGACGTTGCTCTCCTGGACGAAGGTGACCAGTTCGGCCTGGCGAGTGCGATCGTTGAGCGTATTGGCCAGCAACGACACATAGCCCAGCTCCGCCAGGCGCTCCTCCAGCCCGACAATCACCTCGGCGAAGAATGGGTTCGTCACGGTGGTGACCAGCACGCCGATGACGTTGCTGCGGGGACCGCGCAGCGAGGCCGCACCGCGGTTGTAGACGTAGCCGAGTTCGTCCATGGCCTGCTGAACCCGATCCCGGGTGGCCTGTGAGACCCGCCCCGCACCGCGTACCACCAGCGAGGCGGTCGCCCGCGACACAGCGGCCCGCTCGGCCACATCGATCAGGGTGACGCGCCGGGCGCCGGGGATCTGTCCGCTCATTGCGCCGACCTGCTTCCGGCCAGGGGAAGTGCATCGGGCGGCTCGCGCCGGTCCTGGCGGCTGGTGATGATCGCGCGGGCACGACCGGCCTGCTCGCGCGCGATCACCGAGGCCAGGCCCAGGTGTGTGCCGGGTTCGAGCAGTTCGATGACGGTCGCGATGTCGAGCCGGTGTGCGATCCGAGCGTCGGCGGCGAGTGTGTCTGCGAAGGGCATGGACGTAGTCGCCGCAATCTGCGCGGCGTCGTAGACGATCTCGTGTGCCGTCTGTCGCCCCAGGGTCCGGCCCAGCCGCAGCATGATCGCCTCGGAAAGGATCATGCCACCGGACAATTCGACATTGCGGCGCATCCGTTCGGGGTTCAGGTGCAGCCCGGCGGTAACGACCCCGACGCGGACCAGCGATTCCGCGGTCAGCTCGCATGCCCGCTGCTGAGCCTCGAACAGGGCCGAGGAGGCGTGATCGGCCTCGTGCTCGCTCATCGTGCATTCCAGTGCCAGCGGTGCGAGTGCCCGAATCTCGGCGGTGATGCCGATGATGTCCTGGCACAGTTGCGGATTGCGCTTGTGCGGCATGGTGGAACTGCCGACCGTGCCGGCCGGGATCGGCTCCTCGACCTCCTGATATTCGGTCTTCATCAGCTGGTAGATCTCGCGCGCGAGCTTTCCGCTGGTAGCGGCGATCAATCCGAGGACGATGACGAGCTCCGCTTGATGGTCGCCGATCGTGCGGGCCGGAACGGCCATCGGCGCCAGACCCAGCCGCCGCGCGGCCAGGCGCTGCAGTTCCTGGGCATGCTCGCCGAGGGCGGCCGAGGTGCCCGCCGCACCGCCAAGCAGTGCGACGAACAGCCGCGGTTCGAGCTGGTCGAGGCGTTCGAGATGGCGCAGGTATTCGTCGATCCACGCGGCGCTCTTGTACCCGAACGTGATCGGCACGGCATGCTGGCCGTGCGTGCGCCCGGCCATGATCATGTCGGCGCCGCGATCGGTCAGATCGGCCAGGCCGGCCAGAATCTGCAGAACCTGCCGCCGGATCAGGGTGTAGGCCCGTCGCAGCAACAGGGTGTCACCGGTCTGGGTGATGTTCTGGGTCGTGACTCCCCAGTGCACCCATCCTCCGTGGACCCCGCCGACGGTCTCGGCGAGCTCGACGACCAGTGCCATGAGCGGATGACTCGTGCGTTCTATCTCCGCTTCGACCCGCTGGACGTCGAGAAGTTCGACCCGGCAGGCGTCGGCGATGGCGGTCCCCGCCGCTTCGGGGATGAGTCCCAGGTCGGCCTGGGAAAGGGCAAGTGCCGCTTCCACATCGAGCCAGCATTGCCAGCGTGCGGCCGTATCGAACAGGGAATCCATCCCGCTCGCCGGCACCCGGCCGGAGGTGAATCGTTTCGTCATATGTCGGCTCTGTTCCCCTCGTAATCGCCACAGCACTTCTCGGTGGTACATCAGGTGGCCCGCATCAGGTGGTGGCGTGGCCCGCGCCGACCGCGCTGCAGGGCGTTGCCGACGATGAGAATCAGCAGGATCAAGGCGATCTGCAGCGTTCCGTAGGCCGCGGCGGTACCGAATTCGGAGGAGTAGATGCGGTTGTAGATCTCGACCGACAAGGGCGGGAAACTGGCCGGGTAGATCACCACCGACGCGACGTATTCGCCGACGCCGTCGACGAAAGCCAGCAGCGCTCCTGCGAGAATTCCCTTGGCGATCAACGGAATCGTCACCGTCCGCAGCACATGCAACGGGCCCGCGCCGAGACTGCGCGCCGCCTCCTCCAATCCCGGATCGACGGTATCGAGAGCGGCGCTCGAGGAGCGGAATACCAGGGGCACGAACCGCACGAGGTAGGCGACCGGCAGGATCCACAGCGTGCCGACCAGCGAGAGACCCAGGTTCGAGGGCTGCGGGTCGTTGAAAGCGTTGACCAGGTTGAGGCCGACCACCGTCCCCGGTAGCGCCCAGGGCAGCATGGTCATGACGTCGATCCCGGCCCGGCCCGGCCCGCGCCAGCGCGCCACGACGTAGGCGGCGGCGACGCCGAGCAGCACCGCACCCACAGTGGCCAGAAGGCTCATCTGCACACTGACCGACATCGGCAGCAGACTGCCCGGGTCGGTGAACAGAGTGGTGTAGTTGGCCACGGTGTATGCAGGCGGCAGGATCTGGGTAGTCCAGGAGTTGTCCACCGAGAACGACACCAGTACGACGGTGAGTATCGGCGCCAGTAGGACAAGCGTCAGCACGACGGCGCCGACGGCGCTCACCCAGCGCGTCGGTCCCCGGCTCACGGTGCGCTCGCGCTGAGTCCCCTTCGACAGGCTCCGATGCAGGCGACGGCCCTGATACCAGCGCATCGCCATCAGGAATCCGATCGACACCACGGCCAGCACGGTCGCCTGTGTGGCGGCGAGTTCCTGATCGCCACCCGTCTGGGTCCCGACGATCTCCATCGTGAGGGTCTGCACGTTGTAGAGCTGAGGCGCGGTGAACGAAGCCATCGAAATCATGAACGTCACCAGTGCGCCGGACACCAGCGCCGGGGTGAGCATCGGAAGAATTATGGTGCGCCACACCCGAATTCGACCGGCACCGAGATTGTAGGCGGCCGCCTCGAGCGATGAGTCCTGCCCTGCGAGACCGGCGGCCACCGGCAGGTAGAAGAACGGGTACATGGTCAGCACGTGCACCAGCACCACGCCGCCGACGCCGCCGACCGATACGGTCGCCGGATCGATGCCGAACCAGTGCGCCAGCGTCCGCGGCACGATGCCGGTCTCGCTGTACAGCAGGACGAACGACACGGCGCCGATCAGGGGCGGCAGGGCCATCGGTACAAGGGCGGCGACCTCGAGGATCCGGCGGCCCGGAAAGTCGAATCTGGTGACCGCGACGGCCAGCAACGTGCCGATGACGCCACAGCCCAGCACCGATGCCAGCGATATCCCGACCGACAGCAACAGGGCCGTACTCGACCCACCGTCGAGGAAGGCTCGATAGTTCGCGGCCGCCCCCTTGCCGCGAGTGCTCGACACCGCTGTATAGGCCATCGGGACGACAACGAAGAACAGCAGCACCGCGACCACCGCGGCTGCCACGAGATACACGAATCGGTCGCCGGGGCGCACCCGGCGTCGGCGGCGTCGACCCGGTGTTTCCGGCATCCCGGCCTGCGCCGCAGAATCGGTTGCTGACGCGCTGAATTCGGTCGTTGCCAGGGTCATGGCCGCACCAGCCATGCCTGGCCGGAAGTGAGGCCGACTGCTACCCGGTCGCCGACGTCCGGCCGCCCCGGCGCATCGGGGGCGACCACGAGTACCGTCAGCGACGCCGCGGCCACGGTGTACATCCTGGTAGCACCGGTGAATTCGATCGCGGTCACCTGGCCCTGCAGCAAACCCTGTTCCGGCGTGGTGAATCCGAGTGTTTCCGGCCGCAGTGACAACGCCAGCTCCGTGCCGATCGCAATCGGCTCGAAGTCCGGTCGCGGAACCGTCATCGACGCACCACCGGGCAGTGTCACGGTGACCTCGTGATCACTCAGGTGGACGACGGTGGCGGGCACGACATTGCTGCGGCCGATGAACCTGGCGACGAATGCCGTTGCGGGACGGTGATATACGGTCGCGGGTGAATCGATCTGGTGAACCCTGCCCTGATCCAGGACCGCGACGCGGTCACTCATCGCCAACGCCTCGGCCTGATCGTGAGTGACGTAGACCGTCGTGATGCCTGCCGCGGTCTGCACCTGCCGGATTTCGGCGCGGGTCTCCTCGCGCAGCTTGGCGTCGAGGTTCGACAGCGGCTCGTCCAGCAACAGCACCGCCGGGGTGATGACGACCGCCCGGGCCAATGCCACCCGCTGTTGCTGGCCGCCGGAGAGCTGGTCGATCCGCCGGTCCGCGTAGCCGGTCAGTCCGACCTGATCGAGCGCCCCGGCCACCCGCTCGGCCCGGGATCGCTTGTCCACCTTGCGCACCCGCAGGCCGTAGCCGATATTCTCCGCCACGGTCAGGTGCGGAAACAGTGCGTAGTTCTGGAACACCATGCCGGTATCGCGGCGATTCGGCGCGGTGCCGGTGACATCGTTGTCCCCGAACAGGATTCGGCCGCTCGTCGGAGCGACGAACCCCGCGATCACCCGTAACAGCGTGGATTTGCCGCAGCCGGATGGACCGAGCAGCGTGAACAGCTCACCCGCGCCGATGGTGGTGTGCATGGTGATATCGGTTGCGGGACCGTAGGTTTTCCGGATCCGGTCCAGGGTTATCGGCAGCACGGCGACTCCGGGAGCTTGCGACTGGTCAACTGCGGTCCTTGATGTTCTGGATCCAGTAGTCGATCCACTCGTCTTCGTGACTGTTCACCGTCGCCCAGTCCACCGGCATTTCACGCAGGTCGGTTCCGCTCAGCCAGGCCGGGTTTCGCGGCAGCGGGACCGTCGGCAGCTGAAACGACCTGTCCGCCAGCATCTGCTGGGTCGAGGGGCGCAGCAGGAACTCGAGGAAGGCATCGGCCGCAGCGCCGTGCGGTCCGTTCTTTATCCGGGCGACACCGTCGAGCTGCATCATCGCGCCCGATGCCGGCACCACCGGCGTGAAATGTGCGCCCTTCGCCCGTTGCACCAGAATGTCCTGCAGATCCCAGACGCTGATCGGCGCCTCCTGCCGCTCGATGCGCAGATACAGATCGTCCGGGTTCGCGGCGTAGGTCGCGGTGTTGCGATCCAGTGCCCGCAGGAATTGGTAGCCCTGCCGCGGGTTCCCGGTCCGGGCGTAGGAGCGGCCGATCAGCGCCGCGTAGACACTGCGCATCGTTCCCGAGGCCGCGACATCGCGAATCAGCAGCTTGCCCTTACGATCCGGCGCGACCAGGTCGTCCCAGTCCTTCGGCGCCTGCGCAGCACCGAGCATCGTGTTGTTGTAGAAGATCAGGTTGACCGTGCGCATCTCACCCAGCCACAGATCGCCCTGTCCGCGAAACTGCCGAGGTACGCGGTCGATGACGCCCGTGTCGGCCGGCGACAGCAATCCGGCCTGTGCGGCCTGGTCGAACGCCTGCGGTGTGCCGCCCCACCACACATCGGCCTGGGGCCGATGCGACTCGGCGCGCACCCGTTCGGCCAGCTCGGCCGCCCCGAGAGTGAGCACCCGCACGCGTCCCTTATATCCGGGATCCGCCGCCTCGAAAGCGGTGATGACGTTCTTCGAGATCGCGGTCGAACGCGCGGTATAGATGGTCAACGCGGTCGCTGTCGGGCCGGAGGTAAGCCCACACGCGGCTACCACTGATGTCAGTGCCATCAGCAGTGGCACAGCCCACGACCTCACCCTCACGTGGACGCCCTCTCACGCGGAACTCGGGGATCCGTCCCGGTGACCACTCAACCGCCGTTGGTGTCCAGTAAGCCGACCGGTCTTGCGGTAGATCGATCTACCTTGCGAAAAAGCAAACCACCGCGGGACTCCGGTGTCAACGGAAACAGCCATATTTCGGAAACTCGCCATCCGCCGTCGAAGCGCTGACCACCGCAACATCCACTGTCAACGCGAGATCGACCGCGGTCGCCGTGCCGCCGGTCGATAGCGGCGTAGTCCTCCGCTGTGGGAACCGTTACGATGTGCCGCTCATTCGACCATCGATATTCGCGGAGGCTCCGCGAGTACGATCGGCGCCTGACGAAGACCAGGAGTTGCCATGGCGAACTCGATTCATCCTCCGCCCGTCAGCCGGATCGTGGGCCGCGGGCAGCAACTTACTGCGATCGCGGATCAGCTGGTGCGGACCTCCGCAGGACACGGCGGGATCGTCCTGGTCGACGGTGAGCCGGGCGTCGGGAAGACATCGCTGCTCGATGAGGCCGTCCGGGGTACCGGGCATGCTCAGCCACGGGTACTGACGAGTGCGGCGAACGAGCTGGAAAGGCGGATGCCGTTCGGGGCGATCAGGTCGTGGTTGTCGGCGGATTGGCTGGCCGGCGAGGCCGCCTATCGGGTGGTCGAGCGTGCCCGAGCGCTGTTGCGTGGTGAGGGCGCGGGCGACGGGGGTGCAATCGCCTGGGAGATCTCGGTGGTCGACATGATCGTCGGTATCTTCGAAAGTCTGTGCGCCACAGGGCCGATCCTGTTGATCATGGACGACGCCCATTGGGCCGACCCATCCAGTCTGCGGGCGGTCGCCCGGCTACACGAGTTGACCGACGAGTTTCCGCTCCTGATCGTCCTCGCGCTACGCCCGCTCCCCCAGACCGACACCCTGACCGACCTGCTCGACCAGCTCACCGCGGCAGGCGCAACACGGGTTCCGTTGGGCCCGTTGACCGATCGCGACAGCGCCGACCTCGCCACGGATATGCTCGGCGCGCCCGCGGGCCCGGTGCTGGCCCGCGCCCTCACCTGGGCGGCCGGAAATCCACTGTTCATCACCGAATTGGTGACCGGTATGCAGCAGGCCGGGCAACTCACCGTCGAGCAGGACGGGACGGTCGAGCTGGGCACCGCCGCGGTAGGCGACGATCCGCGATTGCCCGCCTCACTCACCGAGGCCATCCTGCGACGATTGGACTATCTGCCGACGAATGCGCGGCGGGTACTGTCGCTGGCGGCGGCACTCGGGGTGAGCGTCGATGCGGGCGAACTGACTGCGGTACTAGGGGCCGAGGCCGACGAGATCGATACTGTAGTGAGCCTGGCAACCGAGGCCAGGGTGCTGTCGCCGAGCCGGGACCGGCTGGCCCACCCGTTACCCGACCACCACCCGTCACCCGACCACCACCCCTCATCGAATCGCGACGCGATACTGGCCCACCCGTCACCCGACCACCACCCCTCATCGAATCGCGACGCGATACTGACTTTTCGGCACGATCTGATCCGGCGGGTCTTCGCCGCCCAGGTGCCGAAGGTGACCCAGGAGAGCCTGCAGTCACACGCCGCGCAGATTCTGATGGGCGTGGACGGGCCGGTCGAACGCATTGCCCAATACCTGATCTCGGGTGGCGTGCGCCTGGACCCGAACGGCATCAGCTGGTTGATGAAGTCGGCAAACCGGCTGATCATCTGTGCGCCCGAGAACGCCGTACGACTGCTGTCCGATGCCATCGGATCCACGGCCGACGCCAAGTCTGAAACCCTGCTGCGGCTGTTGCTCGTGCGGGCGCTGCTGTGGGACGGACGTGCGGGTGAGGCGGAGAACGCCGCGCGGGAAGCGCTGGAACGACGGGAGCTGCACGGGGTACCGGGCCAGTATCGGAACGTCCTGCTGTTGCTGCTGTCCATGGCATGCATGGCGCAGGGGAAGGTGCAAGCGGCACAAGATGTTTCGATCGGCGCGGTGCGCGAGTTGAGCATCCCGCCGAATCTCGAGGCTCGCCATCAGGGCATGCTCGCACTGGAATCGCTTCTGCTCGAGAACGTCCCGGCAGCGGAACGCGCTGCGGAACGCGCCCAGACCCTTGGTGGTGAAGTCTCCGACCCAGTCCCGATTGGCATGGCACAGTTTGCGCTGGGCTTCGTCCGGTTCTATCAATGCCGCCTGGACGAGGGTCTGTACCTGGGAGACAACCTGATTCAGCAGTACGAATCCCAGGGCAGCGGCGAGGGATTCTCGTATTTCAATCCCTACACCGTCAGCGGATACAATCTGACCCAGCTGGACCGCCCGGCGGCCGCGGAGCCGATCCTCACTGCCGCAGTCGATTACGAGGACCGCAACGGCGGCACAATGCAGACCGCGAATCTGGTGGCCCTGGGCCTGCTGTATTTCATCACCGGGCGATGGGACGAGGCGTCAGCGGTTCTGACCCGATGTGTCGGCACCGCGGACGTTCTCGGCTTCGCCAGTATCGCTCCGACCCTGGCGACGGTGATCGCGATCTGCCGCGGCATGTTCACCGGCACACCCGAGTCGATTCCGGAGCTGGCCGACGATATCGGCGCACGCACCAGCGCCCCTATACACGCCCACGCCCAGGCACTGGATCTGGAGACGCGCGGACGCCCCGCCGAGGCACTGGATCTGCTTATGCGTCACTGCGCCGAGGCAGAGTCGCAGTGGAGCGATTTCAGCCTCTACTACATCTATCCCGATATGGCGCGGCTGGCGATGCTGACGGGTCGCCCGGCCGATCTGAGGACGATCGCGGACGATGCCCGCACGGCGCAGGCCCGCATCGCCACCCCCAGCCGGCGCGCCACGGCGCTGCTGTGCACCGGGCTGGTCGCGCGGGATCCGGTTCTGCTCAACGAATCCGCTGAACTGTTCACCGCCGCCGGGCGCCCGATGTACGCCGGACTCGCGTACGAGAATCTCGCGGCAGTCCAGGCCGAAGCCGGGCAGACCGCTTCCGCACGAACGGCTTTGGATGCGGCGGTCGATCTCTACTCGGGCATGGAGGCCGAATGGCTTATCGCACGGGCGGAGGCGTGGCTGCGGCGGCTCGGGCTGCGCTACGGTCGGCGCGGTCCGCGCAAGCGCCCGAAAACCGGCTGGGCCGCACTCACTCCCAGCGAACTGCGGGTGGCCGAATTCGTCACGCGGGGCATGTCGAACTCGCAGATCGCCACCCGCATGATGCTGTCGCGGCGCACAGTGCAGACCCATGTGTCGAGCATCCTGACCAAACTCGACCTCGACTCGCGGGTACAGATCGCGCTCAGCCGCGCCCGGGAGGCGTGACGCCCCGGCGACCTTGTCGCACTACCAGGCGAACTCGGTCGCGGCTTTGCCGCGCCGGCGCTCGGTCACAGCCACCGGTCCGTCCGGCCCCGGGGCAGCCTGGTCGACCTGACTGAACTCCGCGATCGCAACCTGGCGGCCGGTGTAGCCGGGATACGGGTACAGCACCAGCGAGGTCGGTGCATAGTCGCCGCTATAACTCAGCGACCTCACGGTCAGGGCCGTGGCCGCGCCGGAGCCCAAGCGCTCGGCCACGCCGGCCAGCCGCGCACGGTCCTCGGGGTGGAACACGTCCACCGGAACGGGCAAATTATCCCAGCGAACCCACGGCGCCGGATCGGTCAGCCAATGCGAGATGCTCGAATGCTCCACCTGCACCACACCCAGGTGCGTCCCGGCGCGCCGATGCGCCTCCCGCAGCGCGACCCGCTCCAGGGCAGAAGCCTGCGGCACCGCATCGGCCGAGCTCACGTCCTCGATCAACAGCCATGCGCCCCGGGTCCGCGCGTCGTCGCGGGCGCGCATCGATACTCGCCAGCGCGCCGAAAAACCCACTGTCACATCGAATTGCAGGGTAGCGCCCGGTTTGGGGTCATACAGCAGATCCAACACCTCGCCGTGCCGATCGAAACCTTTCCACCGGTGGAACAACTCCGCGATCGCCATGGACGGCTGGTAGTCGTGCGCGGCCATCCCGGCCAGCTCGGTCACCCCGGCGGGCAGGCGGATCGTCTGCGATCCCAGATCCCAGATCCCGCCCGCCGCCGGATTCGGCGACGGCACCCGGTCGCCGGATGGCCCGGCCCATAGTCGCACGGCATGCACCTCCGCCGCGGGCCCGAGCACCGGCCGGGCATGTAACACGTACGGACCGCAATCGGTGCGCACCTGCCAGCGGACATCCGCGGCGCCGTCCCGTGCCGCCACGACCGCCTCGAATGCCCTCGCGGCGGTCAGCCCGCGCGCCGACGGCATCCTGCTCACCAGGCGCTGCACGACGCGCTGCCATCCAACGAACTCTCGTGACTCCGCACCGACCGACACCGCCGACATGCCGTCGGGAGCCAACGTTTCGACCGTGACCCACGGATGCGTGCCCGGCACTCCGAGCGATTTCATACCATGTATGAAACTCGGCGGCGGCGCGGGAAACATCCGCCAAGATACGTAGATGTAGCTGCCGCCTACCCGGCGTTCACGATCCTCGGACAAATATTCACGGCTCGATCACATCCGCACGAACTCAGCCGAATTTCACGGCTGTCAGCCGCATTCCGGGCGGGTGGGATCGCAGATGGGTAGCTTGCCTCCACTCGGCGCTACGTTGGACGGCGGGTCCTGCTGGGGAGCCGGATAGGGCGGGATCCAGAGCAGGTCACCGTTGCCCAGCCACTGCGTGAACCCGGCGCCCGGCGGAGGAATGATAATCATCTGCGGCACGATCGGGGCGGGCCGAACGGGCCCGACGCGCGTGGGAGCGGCGTTCACCGGGGCCGGGATCCCGGCCTGCTGGTGGATATAGCCGGGGTGGTCCGGGCCGGGGTGATAACCGGAGTGGTTCTCCGAGGACATCGCCGGAGAATGCAAGCTCGGGGCACCGCCGTAAGCGGCCGGGCCGGAGATGGACCCATGTGCGCCGCCGAGCCCGTGCGCACCTCCCGATCCGTGCGCCCCGCCGCCCCCGTGCCCGCCGCCGGAGCCCGGCGCCGCGGCCGCCAAGCCTGCGGAACCGACCGACAACGCGACCGCTACGGCCACACATGTCAGAAATCGCGAGCCGAGGGGGTTTCCTCGAGCTACTTTGTTCTTCGACTCATTCATCTTCGTACCGTTCATCGACGTCTCGGTAGCCGTGCAACTCCGCTCGTCGACGTCGATCCCACGAGCAGAGCCCTTAATGACTGCATTCAATGTACCGCTATTTAACGGTACATTGAATGGAGTCTTCTCGTGGGTGGGGACCTGGAGGAAAACTGGCACGGTGGCGAGCGGCCGCCCGCGGGATCAGGCGCCGGCCAGCACCTCGGCCAGATCGGTGTCGCCGTCGAGATACATCGTGACGTATCGATCGACCAGTTCGGCGCTCGTTGTCGCGGCGACCGCCCGGGTGGCGGCGAGCTGCTCGGTCAGCATGGCCAGATCCGCGGAACTGCGCTCGGAGTTCTGGAACGCCGCCCACGCGGTGCGATGAAAGAGTTCGACGGCGCGGCGGGCGATGCGCTCGCTGTCGGCCCGCAGTTTCTCCAGCTCACCGAGCACCTCCCCCATCGGCAGACCCACCCCGACCAGCCGATCGACAACCCGAACCAGCGGCGCATCGGCCACCCGGTAGGTCGCGGCGTCTACCGGCTCGTACAACCCCAGCCCGACCACACGAGCCAGGCCGTGCGCGATATCGCCATAACGCTGCGCCAGTTCGGTCGCGGGGATCGTCTCTTCCGATAGCGGCGCGTTACCCGCCGCTGCATCGGGGTCGATGACCCCGAGAATATCCCCCAGATCGTCCCCTCGATCCCAGGCCTCGAGCAGCTCGCGGATCCCGTTGAGCTTGATGCCCCGGTCCAGCAGACGGCTGATGGTGTGCACCCGGTTGAGATGGTCCGGTCCGTAGAAGCCGGTTCGCCCTCGCACCTCCGGAGAGGGCAGTACCCCTCGCTCGTGATAGACGCGCAGACTACGCACCGTCGTTCCCGCCGCACGCGCGAGCTCGTCGATCGTGTATTCCACACCCGCTTCCATATGTACAGGAAACCACACCGAAATACGCGGTGGTAACGGTGAGTGGCCGTGTCAACAATCGCGACCGCCGATCACGGCTGCCGATCACGGCCGCCGATCATGCCGTTCGCTTCCCACCGGTGGATATCCGAGGCTCCGCCACGGTACGGCCCGGCATATCCTCCCTGCAGGAGGACGTGGACAGTGCACGCGTTATTGCATGAGTGAGATCTCTGGGCCCCGAATCGGGGTCGCCGAGCGCGAACGTGCGATGCAGATACTGGCCCACCATGTCGGCACCGGCAGGCTGAGCCTCACCGAGTTCGACGAACGCAGCGCGCAGGCGGCGGCGGCCACCACCAAGGCCGAATTGGCACCCGTGCTCGCCGATCTCCCCATACCGGTCGAGGCGCCCCCGGATTCCGGCACCGCGCGGCCGAACATGGCGGTGGCGGTGGCTGCGGCCGCGATTCCGATCACGATCCTCGCCGTGGCAGTAGCGCTGACAACCGGAAATTGGCTGTGGCTGTGGCTGATTGCGGCCATCCCGGCCGTGTTGTTCGCGGTCCGGCACTGACCGCTACCACCAGCTGCGCGGCCGGACCTGGTTGGCGAGATCGATCAGCCGGTACCGGTCCCAGCGATCCGGCGCGAAATGGGCCAGGGCGCGCAGGCTCGACTCGAGGCCCTGCCGCAGCCCGGTCGAGGTGACCGGAAATCCAAGTATCCGCTGCAGCCGCCGCGGCTGCGCACCCACCCTCAGCCACTCCAATGCCGCGCCCACCACGATCACCTTCAACTGCAGGGCTCGCGGATCGTCCGCAAGCAGCGCCAGGCGCGAGGCCGCGGTATCGAGGTCGGTCTCGGTGATCTCCGCGGTCGGCCGCGATACCAGCAGCAGCGATCCGGTCATCCGGGCCATGCTGTGATGACGGGATGCGGCCGGCACCTCGTCCAGAACCGCCACGGCCGCAAGGAGATCCCCGTCCGCCGCGAGACGCCGGGCCAATCCGAAGGCCGCACTGACCACGCCGTGGTTGGTGCGCCACACCGTCCGGTAGTGCTCCATCGCGGCATCGTGCCAGCGGTCGGCATCGCCCGGCTCCTGCACATGCTGGAGCACCAGTTCCGCGGCGGCGGCCAGTGCCAATGCCGACGCTATCTCACCGGGCAGCATCGAGTGCACGGCGTCGAAATGCCGGTAGGCAAGCTCGAAGCCGCCGTCGACCAGCGCGGCGATGCCCAGATACCATTCGATGCGCCAGTCGCCGGTGTGACGCGGCGTCAGTTCGGCCAGGAGCGCCCGGGCCGATGCGACTTCCTCGAGCTCCAGATGGGCCCGTACTGCGGTCAGCGTCCCCTCCAACTCGAAGGATTCGGGCTCGGTGACGATACCGGCGGCGATGCGATCCCTGGTGCGCCGCAACGCATCCAGCACATGATGGGGATCGCCGTGAGCAAACGTCGACAGTAGCTCCGCGCTGGGATCCTCGGTGTCGATCAACGGGACCGGGAGCGTGGCGACGACGTCCCGCGCGGCGACCTCGGGCATCCGATCGGTGCCGTCGATCACCCCGTCGGTCTGCCCGATGAGCGTATCGACACCGAAATCGTCGCGCATGGCGCCGAATTCGGCCGAGGCCTGGGGATGCTCGGACCTGGTGTCGACAGCCAGGACCATCCGCAGCACGCCGACCATCTGGCAGTACATCGAATACGCCGACGGGAAACGCCTCTTCGGATCGGGATCGGTTGCCCGGCAGAGCAATCGGTACAGCGGCGGGTAGCGGCGCAGCAGCGGCTGGTCCTGTGGCGACGGCATACCGGGCGCGAGGTTGCCGTCGGGCCCCAGCGGCATCTGCAGCGTGAGGGCGGCCAGCGTCCGGCCGACGGAGTACAGGTCCGACGCGACCGTCGGCCCGGTCTCGATGATCTCCGGCGCCTGATATCCGGGTGTGCCGTAGATGCTGCCGTAGGACTCCATCGCGGCAACCGCGCCCAGATCTATGAGCTTGACCTCGTCCTCGCTCACCATGATGTTATCGGGCTTGAGGTCGTTGTAGGCCAGGCCGAACGAATGCAGGTAGTCCAGCGCCGGCAGCACCTCCATCAGGTAGGCAATCGCCTCGACAACCGGAATACGGTCCGGTGCAGGCACATCGAGCATCTTCTTCAGTGATCGCCCACCCACGTACTCCATGACGATGTACCCGGCGGCCGCCTCCCGGCCGGCTGCGGCGTGCTTGACGAAGTTGTGGATCTTCACGATGCCGGGATAGGCCATCTCCGACAGGAATTGACGCTCGGCCAGGGCCACCACATGCGCCTCGAAGTCCATCGGATTCTGCAAACCCTTCAGGACCACCCAGCGATCGCTGACATTGCGGTCGATGGCCAGGTATACCCAGCCGAGCCCGCCGTGCGCCAGGCAACCCTGCACCTCGTACTGTCCGGAAACGAGTTCGCCGGGCCGCAACTGGGGCCGGAAGTTGAACGGCGAAGAACATGCCACGCAGGTGCCGCTGATCGCGCCGGGTCCCGCGGCACTGTGGCGGCCTACCGGCGCGTCGCACTTCCAGCAGTACCGTTTGACCTCGGGCACTTCGGGATTCGCCAACACGGCAGTGCGCGGATCGAGCGGAGTCACCTTGGGCATCTCCACCAGACCCGCACCGAGGCGGCGCACGCTGGGGCGGGACCGGCCGGTGCGGCCCGATCCGCGACCGGTGTCCGATTCGAGGTCGGATTCGGTTGCGCAGGAGTCGGCGTCACCCAGCAACTCGAGCTCGCGCTCGAGAGCGAGATCCCGGTCGTCCTGCCGCCGGGCGACCGGGCGGGCCGGTCGCTGCGGCGAGGCCTGCGCCGAAAACCTTTCCGAGAACACCGGATACGGGAATTGCACATCCGGGTCGGCAGGACTCCGAGTGGCCCACGGATGCGCCGGTTGCTGCGCGACCTCGCCACCGCGCGTACGCCGATTGGCCCACGGATGCGGCAGCGGCTGCTCGGACGTCTCGGACTGCTCGGGCATGGGAACCTTTCGTACCCATTGATGGGTCGAGCTCTCATTCTTCTCCGCCATCGATATCGTCGTGGAGGCGTTGTTCCCCCCGATGGGAATGGGTCCGCCGGCATCGATCCCGGCCGCATACTCGCTAGTTCGCGTCGGGCTCGACAATTGGCACAGCGGCATCCTCATCGGAATCATGTTGTAGCGCCGGATGTTCGGGTAAATGCGGAGACTGATCGCTGACCGCTCGCCACTCCACCGCTACCCGCGCGGCCCGCTTGCGGGCCAGGAACCACCCTGCGGTCAGCACCGGCAGCATGACTACCACGACCGCGATCACCGCGCCGCGCTGCACGTCGTCGTCGCTGGTAGCCATCAGCACGACTACGCTCGCAAGAAATAGCAGGGTGGCCACCCCGGTGTAGGGCGTGCCGGGCAACCGGAACGACGGCCGCTCGGCCACACCCTTGCGCCACCAGCGCCACAGCCGCAGCTGGCAGGCTACGATCACCGACCACGCCGTGATGGTGCCCAGCGCCGACATATTCAGCACGATCTCGAAGGCCTTGCCCGGGACTATGGCGTTGAGGCCCACCCCGATCAGCGCAACAGCGCCGGTGGCAAGGATACCCACATAGGGCACACCCGAGCCCGACATACGCGCGCCTATTCCCGGCGCGCTGCCGTTCACCGACATCGAGCGCAGGATGCGGCCGGTCGAATACAGTCCCGCATTCAGGCTCGAGAAAGCCGCCGTCATCACCACCAGGTTCATGATCGTGCCGGCGCCGTGCACTCCGAGCTTGGAGAAGAAGGTCACGAACGGACTCTCCCCGCCACCGAAGTCACTGTAGGGCAGCAGCAGACCCAGCAACACCAGTGAGCCGACGTAGAACAGCACGATCCGCGCGATCACCGCGTTGATCGCGCGCGGCATGACCTTCTCCGGATGCTCCGCCTCGCCGGCGGCGGTGCCGACCAATTCCACTGCGGCATAGGCGAACACGACACCGGTGGTGACGGTCACCAGCGGCAGCACACCGACCGGGAACAGCCCGCCGTTATCGGCGAGCAGACCGAAACCGGTCTGCTGGCCCGCAATCGTGAACCGGCCACCGAGGATGATCGCGCCCACGATCAGGAAGATGGTCAGCGCGGCGACCTTGATCAGCGCGACCCAGAATTCCACCTCGCCGAACCAGCGCACCGAGACGAGGTTGAAGCCGACCACGATCACCAGGGCCACCAGTGCGATCAGCCACTGCGGCACCACCGCGGTCAGATTCCAATAGTGCACATAGGTAGCGATGGCGGTGATGTCGACAATGCCGGTCATACACCAGTGGAAGAAGTACATCCACCCGACGCCGAAGGCCATCTTCTCCCCGTAGAACTCACGGGCATAGGAGACGAACGACCCTGAGGAGGGGCGGTGCAGCACGAGTTCGCCGAGCGCCCGCAGCACGAAGAACACGAACACACCGCACACGGCATACACGATGAACAGGCCGGGCCCGGCGTGCTGCAGCCGGTCCGCCGAACCGAGGAACAGCCCGGTGCCGATCGCACCGCCGATCGCGATCATCTGCATCTGCCGCGGGCGCAGCGATTTGCGATAACCGGCATCCTCGTGATGCAGACCGTCGGGTTGGGGAGCCAGCCAGGGCGGACGGACGGCTGTCATGATGCGGCCTTTCACGTGACGATAATCATATCGCCAAATAATGTACCGCCATCCATCGGCACATTTACTTCCCGCTCCTGGGGAGGAATCCCGCCGCCACCACGCAACCCGTGCGGCCGCACGCCTTCCCATGAGTGGTGGGCCGCGTCGCTCGAGAAAGAATTCCCTGATCGCGTCGAGGGAGTCCACTATGGCCTGGTTCGAGCGGGAGTTCATCGCCGTCCCCGAGGACCGCAAGAACCAACTGCTCTACAAGTGGCCGGATGTGAGCATCCGCCGCTTCACCCGGGTGAGCGTCAACGCCGACGAGATCGCCCTGTTTGTCAAATCCGGGCGGGTGGTCACCGCCTTGGGCCCCGGGCGGCACCAACTCGACTCGGACGCTTTGCCCGTGCTGGGCGCCCTGGTCGACTCGCTCACCGGCGCCAACTTCTACCGCGCCGAACTGTATTTCATATCCACCCGGGAGGTGCCCGGCAACAAGTTCGGCGGGCGGCTGGCCGACATCGCCGATCCGGTCAGCGAGCAGGTGGTCACGCTACGGGCTTTCGGGGAGTTCTCGCTGTCGGTACGCGACCCGGCGGAGTTGGTCACCTCCTTGGTCGGCACCACCGATCTGAGCCAGCCGGCCGCGGTCCAGTCATGGTGTGCGGACCTGTTGCTCAAGTCCATGAAGGTAGCTGTCACTCAGGGCATCTCCCGGGGTGATTGGCCGGTGCTCGGATTGTCCGCGGCGCTGGAGCCGATCGAGGCCGCGGTACTGCGGCAGACCAACCTCGTCCTCTACGAGTACGGCCTACGCGTTGCCCGGATGGGCAACTTCGACATCACCCTGGCCCCGGAGGATGCGGAACGGATCAAACGACTCGCCAAGGATGTCACCTACATTCGCCTCACCGGCGATTTCGGCCGCTACGCCGCCGGGGAGCTGGCACTGGGCGCCGGCCAGGGCCTGGCCCAGGGCGGCAATGGCGGAATCCTCGGCGCTGCATTGGGTTTGAATGCCATCCAGCATAACGTCGCACCGGCGGCACGACCCGCCGTCGCCGAACACGGCCAATCGGTGTGCACCGAATGCGGTACCGCGAACCCGTCCGGCGCACGATTCTGTATGCACTGCGGCACCCCGCTCGATGGGTCACACCCTCGCCGCTGCGCCGACTGCGACGCCGAGCTGGCGGGCGGTGCGAAGTACTGCATCGGTTGCGGTGCACCCACATCGCAGCCCTGATGTCTTTCCGGCAGCTGTCCAACCTCCATGGCCCGTACGGTGAGGATGGCCGGGCTCGGCGTCCCGACACCCGTAAGTTAGGTGTCACGCCGTACCGGCAAGGCTCCGCGCCGGAGAGGGTTGTGCACCCAGCCAAACTCGCGCCGACGATCACCACGTCATAGTCATCCTGTGCCACAGGCACCTCCTCAACGGTCCTACTACTAAAGACACGTCGAGCGAGCCGAATTGACGACTATCTGGTCCTTGGGTTGTAGTTTCGCAAGCAGAGCATCGAGCTTGGGACGGGAGGCGAATTTGCCCGAAACCTTGTCGATGAACAGGTTCTCCTCGCCGATGACCACGCTCACCGAAGTTCCCCGCCTGTGCTCGCCGAAATTCCCCACCCGTGAGCGGTCTCGATTATAGGGGCTCGCGGTTGCCGGTGGTTGCCCGGCGGAGGTTGTCGGCGCTGGCGTGGTGAT